>Ga0209125_1000332_pt1 | contig 67131 bp, 86 predicted proteins | sample BarGraIncub1131A_FD_184503 | JGI IMG/M metagenome (GOLD analysis project Ga0209125, IMG submission 184503) | Arctic peat soil microbial communities from Barrow, Alaska - Barrow Graham LP Incubations 11-31A (SPAdes) (version 2) | ecosystem: Environmental > Terrestrial > Soil > Wetlands > Peat... | reverse complement strand
CCGCCTGTATCTTTTCTGCAGGCGGTATCTTTGACTTCTTGGGCATAATTACGCTCCCCCTTAAGTTGACAGTTTTGTTTTTTCAACTGTCTACTTTAAGGGGGAGCGTATCAGTATTCAAATCAGGGTGCTTTTATGGTGCCGGTGGCCGGACTCGAACCGGCACGCTGTTGCCAGCGGTGGATTTTGAGTCCACTACGTCTACCATTCCATCACACCGGCGTGTGACAATGGTCATTATACAACACAGCACCTTCGTTTTCAAGTACCAATTTCCGATTATCTGCCATTTAAAGCGTTCCTAGCATTGTTTACGTCTATTTCCCGCCAAACTGTGCATCCTTCTGTTGTTAGCAAATTGAGGTCTCACTGTTTATGCGAATTTTCTCTTTACAAATACCCCATAAGGGTATACGATAAAAATACCCTCACGAGGTATAGGAGGTGTGTACAGTGAAGGAAGAGACCTACAACATCGGCGGAATGCATTGCGCCGCCTGCTCGTCCGCAGTCGAGCGCGTTACCCGCAAACTCGAAGGAGTTGAGCGCAGCGATGTAAACCTGCCGATGAACAGGATGACCATAGTTTACGATGAAAATCTAGTTAACCCTCAAGCAATAATCTCGAAAGTCGAGAAAGCCGGATTTACGGCGGAGCTAAAAAGCAACGATAGCAAAATTTCCGCCGCAAAAACTGACAACAGCACAGGAAAATCGCTCATCCTGGAGCGTCGCGGGCTAATTATGGCAGCGATTCTTTCGGTTTTGCTGCTCTATTTTTCCATGGGCACAATGCTATTTCCGAACTTGCCTCTGCCAGATCTTCTCGCAAAAGCCACCCATCCGATAAACTTCGCACTTGTGCAACTTCTTCTCACGATTCCGATATTGTACATCGGCAAGCGCTTTTTCGTTAGCGGTTTTTATTCTCTGATACATTGGAACCCGAACATGGACACGCTGGTTGCCGTCAGCTGCACTGCGTCGTTCATTTACAGTTTGACGACTATATTTTTGCTTACGGATAGCCCTCATCTGATTCACAACTTATATTTTGAATCGGCGGCGATTGTTATAACGCTTGTTCTGCTCGGAAAAAACCTTGAAGCAAACAGTCAAGAAAAGACAAAAAGCGCGATAACGAAGCTCATGGAGCTAACTCCGGAAACTGCAATTCTCATTCGCGAAGACAGGCAGTGGGAAGTACCGACGGAAACCTTGAAAAAAGGCGACCTCGTTCTGGTTAAGCCCGGCGCGAAAGTTCCACTGGATGGGCTCGTATCGAATGGTGATGGCAGCGTCAATGAAGCCATGCTCACAGGGGAAAGCATGCCCGTCGAGAAGTCGGTAGGAAGCGAAACTATAGGAGGAAGCATTCTTGTCAGTGGGGCGCTCTTTGTTGAGATAACCCGCATAGGCGAGGAAACGACACTTTCGAAAATCATTAAATTCATCGAGGATGCTCAGGGCAAAAAAGCACCCATCTCAAAGGTTGCGGATAAGGTCGCGGGAATCTTTGTACCCATCGTAATGGCAATCGCCGTAATAGCCCTTGCCGTCTGGCTTCTTGCGGGCGCGGAATTGGCCTTTGCGCTTCGCATATTCACATCGATTCTGGTAATCGCCTGTCCCTGCGCCATGGGGCTTGCCACTCCCACCGCCATAATAGTCGGAACGGGTCTCGGCGCAACCAGAGGTATACTTATCCGAAGCGGCGAGGCCCTTGAAACAACCCACCTGACAAAGGTTGTGGTTCTTGATAAAACCGGAACTATTACGGAGGGAAAGGCCCGCGTCACCGAGATTATCTCAGATACACTTTCCGAAAACGAGCTTTTGAAACTTGCGTCAAGGGCCGAGAGCCTTTCGGAGCATCCCTTGTCAAAGGCAATAACCGAAGAGGCAAAAGCGCGTGGAATCCCCTTGGGTTCACCCGTTTCGTCTTTTGAAAATTTGTCCGGTCTTGGAATAAAGGCGTTGCTGGAAGACGATCAGCCCCTTTACGTGGGCAATGTGAAACTTCTGGAAAGTGTCGGCATATCCACGGCTAAATTCAACGAAGATATTTTGCGTCTATCCTCACAGGGGCAAACGCCCATGCTCGTTGCGGTTGGTGAAAAGGCTGTAGGAATAATCAGCGTCGCCGATACCGTCAAAAAAAGCAGCCGCGAAGCAATCCAAAAGCTCCGCGAGCTAGGCATTAGAACAGTGCTTCTCACGGGAGACAACTCAGCAGCCGCTCATTACATCGGCAATGCTGTCGGTACGGACGAGGTGATTGCCGATGTACTCCCCGGTGACAAGGCCGCGGTCATAGAGCGCCTGCAATCCGGCGGCACCATCGTAATGATGGTGGGCGACGGAATTAACGACGCCCCCGCCCTTACGCAGGCCGATATCGGCTGCGCCATCGGGAACGGAAGTGATATCGCAATCGAGTCCGCAGACATTGTCCTTATGAGAAGCGACCTTGCCGATGTCCCTACAGCAATAAAGCTAAGCCGCCTTACCATCCGCAACATAAAGCAAAATCTTTTCTGGGCGTTTTGCTACAACACTTTGGGCATCCCAATCGCAGCCGGTATACTCTACCCGAGTCTCAAACTACTTCTCAGCCCGATGATAGGCGCGCTTGCGATGTCGCTCAGTTCCATTTTCGTTGTTACAAACGCACTGAGATTAAGGGGGAAAAAGCTGTGAAAGACATGATTAAACACCGTGAAGAAAACGAATTTCGTTCCTTGGAAAATCGCCTAAGCCGCATTGAAGGTCAGGTCCGCGGAGTTAAAAAAATGCTTGAGGACGAAGCTTACTGCACCGATATCTTGACGCAGGTAACCGCAATTCAAGCGGCTTTGAACGCTTTTAACAAGGAGCTTTTGGCAAATCACATCAAAAGCTGCGTAGTCGAAGATATCCGCGCCGGTCACGATGAGGTCGTGGACGATCTCGTATGCACTCTTCAAAAGCTCATGAAATAGAACATCAACTCAAACGAAATGTTCAAAGGAGGCAAATTATGACACAATTAAAAGTTCCGGAAATACACTGTGAAATGTGCGTAAAACGCATCACTAACGCTTTAAATGATGCAAATCTCGACTTTTCCGTTTCGCTTCAAGACAAAATCGTCAGCATCGAAGGCGATACCAACGCTGTCAACGCTGCGATTTCCGCCTTGGACGATATTGGTTTTGAGGCAAAGCAGGCCTGACAGTCATAGAAAGAGCGGTACCCATTCAGAGATGGTACCGCTCTTTTTATGACTAGAATATTCTTAAATATTAAAATCGCGGCGCTTATAGACAACGCCTCCAACGATTAGGAAAGCCACCGTCAAGGCGACGTAGGCTCCCAACTCGACTATCGTATGGTGCTCGATTGCAACCGCGTTTTGAGGGCTGAAAAGCTGAAACGGACTGAAATATGCAAGCCACGTAGCTTTCGTGTCAAGAAGCTTTGAAAGGTAACCCAGCACGTAGCAGAACAAAACCACCATGCTGCCGACCCCGGCAACGCCGACCCTCGAAGTAATACCCGCAATCAGCAGAGAAACAGCCATGAAGAAAAACACGCAAAAACCAGAAATCTTGATAATCTGCAGCAAATCACTCAGAATAAAGGTCTCGCCTCCGTTGGCGTATCCGCAAACTATAGTTGAAGTGGCGGCGGATAGAAGCACTGCTAAACAGGCCGCAAATGCTGTGATGAGCTTTGAAACATATATTTCGGTGCGGCTCACCTCAAGAGAATAAAGAAACTCGATAGTCTTTGTTTTCTCTTCGCGATAGATAAGGTTCGCAGAAAAGCTTGCCGCAAAAATGCTCATGGCGATTAGAATAAGATTGAAAACCATTCCGAAATAACCCATGAAATTGCTTAAGTCGTCCATGCTCTGCATATCGAAAAACTGTAGGAACTCTTTTGGCAGGGCTTCCATTTTTATCTTTGCCATATCCTGCATGGAAGGAAACAGAATCATGTACATAAACATGATAGAAAATATGGAGATGCACCAACCGTAAATTTGCCGTCTGTTGTTTTTGAGGTCAAAGCCGGTCAGCTTTAAGGAGGCTCTCAAACTAAAATTACTCATTTGTTCCGTCCTCCTTGTAGTACTTGATGAATTCTTCCTCAACCGTATTGGTTTTTATCTCAAGGCTCTCGATGTCCAGAGCTGAAAGCTCGGAGATTAAGCTGTTGATATCGCCGGAGAACTCATATGAACTTGAAATGCCGTCCTTTGTTGTGTACGAAACCGTCTGCTTATGCTTAATTTTCACGTTCCGCATATCGAAGTAATCAACTATTTTCCCGTCCTTTATGATGATTACCTTGTCGCAGTATTTTTCGATTTCGCTCAGGTTGTGGCTTGAAAGGAAAACGGTTGCGCCCTTCTCCTTTTCCTTGAGTATCAGGTCAAAGAATTTGCTCTGCATTAGGGGATCAAGCCCGCTTGTCGGCTCGTCCATAATGATTATATCCGCGCTTTTCAGAAGTGCCTGAATGATGGAAACCTTTTTGCGGTTTCCTAAACTCAGCTCCGAAATTTTCTTTTTTGTGTCAAGTTCAAAAAACGCAGCGAGGTCATGAGCGCGGTCAATACCTTCATTTGAAAACTTGAGGCAGAGTTTAAACAGCTCCTCACTTGTCACATTCTCGTAATAAGCCGAATCAGAGGGCATATAGCTCAACTTGTTCTTAATTTTTTTTGCGTCTTTAACGGAGTCCATACCGTCGATTGTAATTTTGCCGCTCGTCGGGAAAATCATGTTGACCATTGAGCGGATAGTTGTGCTCTTTCCCGCTCCGTTTTTGCCCACAAAGCCGACGATTTCGCCCTTTTCTATGGACATGCCGATGTCGTCAACCGCCAGAAACTTGCCATAAGCTTTTGAAAAATGCTCAAGCTCGATTACTGCCATATTATCCGCCTCCAGTTAATTCAAAGTGCGCAGAGACTGTCCCGCGCACTTCATTTCTGTTATTGCGCTTCCTCAAGATTAATTGCGCTTTTGAAACTTGAATATAAACATAATGCTAAACGCTTTGAGATGACATCCCAATTTATCACCTCAATATAAGCGTCAATATAATCAGGTCTGCGATTCTGATAGTCAAGATAATAAGCGTGCTCCCAGACGTCAATGGTAAGCAGCGGCTTAAGATTATCCTTTAATGGTGTATCCTGATTCGCTGTTTTAACAATTTTCAAGTTTTGGTCGGTATCCCATACAAGCCATGCCCACCCGGATCCGAACTGTGCAATGGCCGCCTTTTTGAACTCAGCCAAAAACGCATCAAATGAGCCAAAGGATTTATCTATATTATCGGCAAAAGACTTTGTCGGAGAGGTCGTTCCGGGCGCTGTAATCGCTTCAAAATAGAAATCGTGATTGAATACACCCCCGCCGTTATTTGTCACGGAAGTCGCAATTTCGATCGGCAATTTCTCCGGATTGCTCAGAAGCTCCTCAAGACTCTTTTTTTGGTATTCCTTTGACTCGGCAAGGGCGTTGTTCAGATTGGTTACATATGCTTGATGGTGCTTGTCATGGTGGAACTCCAGCGTGGTTTTGCTGATGGACGGCACCAAGCTGGAATAGTCGTACGGCAAGGTCATAAGTTCAAAGGGATAGGATTTGCTCATCTAGTAATTTTCCTTTCAGGATCGCACTCGTAATGCATACAAGTGGAATTATAATGCATTTAGTCTAACATACGCCTTTTCTTTAATCAAGCCATATTTTTTAGGGCTCGAATCCCTCAAAGTGCGTATGTATGATCAAGCGGTCCCGAGCCTTTTCCCAAGTCAAGGCCCGCCTTCAAAGCACCGGTAATAAAAGCTTTCGCGTTCTCAATGCTCTTATCAACAGTAAATCCTTCTGCCAAATTGCACGCAATTGCAGCGGAAAGCGTACAGCCTGTGCCGTGGGTATTCGGGTTGTCCACTTTCTCCTCGTGAAACCACCGAGCCTTTCCGTCCGAATACAAAAGGTCACTTGCTCTTTCTGCGAGATGTCCGCCCTTTATTAGTATTGCTCCGGAAACGAACTTTGAAATAGTCATAGCTGCGCGCAGCATATCATCGGTACTCTCAATTTTATAACCGCAGAGCGCTTCCGCTTCAGGAATGTTTGGTGTAATAACCCTGCCGAGCGGCAAAAGCCGTGTGACGAGAGCTTCCATAGCATCATCCGAGAGCAACCAGCTTCCGCTGGTCGAAACCATAACAGGGTCAACCACGATATTCTCCGCCATGTATTCCAGCAATTTATCCGCGATGGCGTTTATTATGGCGGAACTTGACACCATGCCAATTTTTACAGCATCTGGACGAATGTCCGTAAAAATGCAGTCAAGCTGCTGCGCCACAAATTCGGGGCTGACCTCCATAATCCCGTAAACACCCGTCGTATTCTGCGCCGTCAGCGCCGTTATTGCGCTCATGGCGTACATTTTTTGGACTGTTATCGTCTTTATATCCGCCTGTATCCCAGCACCTCCGCTGCAATCCGAGCCGGCAATAGTCAGAACTTTTTTCATTTTTCATTCCCCTCGCCGTATCCAACGGTTTTTTCCGCGAGTGAGCGCATTTTTGCTGTCGCTGTCTTGATGTCCGCCTCCGCAAATAGTGACGATACCAGCGCAACACCGTCTATGCCCAAACCGGAGAGCTTTTCTATATTATGCGCATAAATGCCGCCGATTGCAACTACGGGGATTGAAACCGCAGCGCAAATTGTCTTTAACATGTCATACGGTACAAAGTCCGCATCCCTTTTTGTTGACGTACTGAACACCGCGCCCACGCCCAGATAATCGGCTCCGCTTTCTTCGGCAAGCAGTGCCTGCTCCACCGTCTGCACGGAAACGCCGACTATTTTATTGTTTCCAAGCCTCTCACGAACCTTCAAAGCTTTCATATCGGATTGCCCGACATGAATTCCGTCCGCATCGCAGGCAAGGGCAACTTCAACGCTGTCGTTCACAATAAAAGGAACATTGTACTTCCCGCAAAGCGCCTTTATTACAAAAGCCTCCGCAAGAAACTCATCATAAGGCAGTTCCTTCTCGCGAAGTTGAACAAGTGTCGTACCGCCTAACAAAGCCTCCTCAACGTCGTGCGAAAACGCCCTGCCCTTGAGCCAAGTCCTATCCGTAACGGCATAGAGCAAAAGCGATTTTTTATCAAAACTGTTTCGCACATTATCCGTCCTTTCTGATATTCTATAAATAAGCCCACTATACAAACTTGTATTTTGCGCCCACGTCATGTTCCTTTGAAGTCAGCTTGAAAACCTCATCAATCAGATAATTACGAAAGCTAGAATTCCCGGCATGGTTTCGTTCCATTGTTACAAACGCTTTTTCTCCGCAAAGTCCCATTGCGCAGACTGCCGCCGCAGTCGCCTCAAAGATGTTTTCGGGATTTGCTGTGATGAATGCCGCCGTCATAGCTGTCAGCATACAACCGCTGCCCGTAATTCTCGCCATCATGGGATGCCCATTACGGATTACAAAGGCTTGCTCACCGTTTGCAACAATGTCGATTGCGCCCGTAATCGCGATTACTGCACCCGTCTTTTGCGAAAAAGCCTGTGCAAAAGCGATGACATTATCCAGCGTATCCTCGGTCATGGCGTCGGCTACATCCGCGTCTACACCCTTTGTCGCTCCCGCGCCGAGTACGAGGGTTTTGATTTCCGAAATGTTTCCGCGTATAACCGAGAATTTCACCTCATCAAGAAGCTTTTTTGCCGTTTCCGTGCGAATAGCAGATGCTCCCGCGCCGACCGGGTCGAGAATAACAGTATGACCGAGCTCGTTTGCTTTTTTTCCCGCAAGAAACATCGCTGGAATAGTGTCCTTGTTAAGCGTGCCGATGTTAATGTTCAGTCCGTCGCAAATGGAAGTTATCTCCTCCACCTCACCGCAGTCGTCGGACATGATGGGTGAAGCACCGCAGGCCAGCAGGATATTCGCACAGTCGTTCACCGTAACGTAATTCGTAATATTGTGGATGAGAGGGTTTTTCTCCCTCACGGCTTCAAGATATTTTCCCAGCATTGTCTTTACCTCCGAATATTTTATCTGCAGTAACGCAGAGAATTGAAACAATCGCCATTACAGGCAACGTATAGCCGATAGGACTATCAATGCTCATAAACACTCGATATAATGCAAACCCGATAACCCACAAAATTATATTTGTTATGCTTTTTGTGCTTTTTGTGCTGTCCTTTTTCAGTATGAAATAATCCGTGGTAAGTATCGCCGCCATCGGCGCAAAGGCCGAACCTATGAAATACAAAAAACTTTCAAACCTCGCTACGGGAGCAAAAACAGCTAGTGCCATTCCGATGCCGCAGACCGCGACCCCCGCCCATTTCTCGTTGATTTTTCCCGAAATGCTGACTGAGCTAACTCCGGCTGAAAAAGCGTCCAGAAATGTTGTCGTGACTGTTGAAAATATAATGATAAGAAGCCCTGCAACACCAAGCCCTGCCGTAACCATGATTTTTGCTATGTCACTCTCCCCTGTGAATAGTGCCGCTCCCAAGCCGATTATGTACATCCAGCAGCTTGCGAGAAAATAAACCCCCGCGCTCGCAAACGACGCCGCGCGCTTTTTCTCCGCCGTCCTCGTATAATCCGAAATAAGCGGAAGCCACGAAAGTGGCATTGCAGCGGAAAGCTCGACTGCCGCTCCGAAGGAAAGCCCTCCGCTCGAAACGGCAGTCATCTTCCCTCTGAACACAACAACGCTCAGAATAACTGTCAGCACAAAAAGCCCCAGCATCGCAACCGTATTCAGCTTTACGAGGTTTTTAGGTCCGACAAGTATCCACATGATTATTAGCGCACCGATTATCAAACACCAAACCCATGCACCGCCCAGACTTAAGGCAATTCCCGCAGCAGAAGCGCCGCTTACAATCATTATCGCCGTCCAGCCGACAAGTTGGATGATATTCAGAACCGCAAACAGCAGTGAACCTTTCTGCCCAAAGGAAATTTTGACCGTTTCCATTGCGCTTTTTTCGGTATTCGCACCAATTAAACCTACAAAACACAAAAGCGTGCAGCCGATAATATGACCTATTAAAATCGCCGCAAGCCCCTTACCGAAGCCTAATGGCGCGATAAATGTGCCCGTCAGAATCTCCGCAATCGAAACCGCCGCACCGAACCAGATAAGTCCGTTTGAAAAAACGCTTGTCTTAACTTTTTCTTCCACTGTTTAACCTCTTTTCCGAGAACAAAATACAAAAGGCGGGAGGCACCAGAATAGGTGCTTCCCGCTAAATCAGCAATCAGCTACTTCCTACGTTGGCATTACCCAAATCAGGTGTAAGGGTCGAAGTTCGATTACTTCCTCTCAGCCTGCAAAACAAGCTCCCCTGTTATATATTTCTTTTATTATTTTATCGCTCCGCGCGAAAAATGTCAAGCCTGTTCGTCCAGCTATTGAATTTGGGATACTCTCTATATAGTTTTTTTCATTATCAAAGCCTCGGATAGCTTCCCTTTCCAAACAAGCTCTGTTCTCCCCTGTGATTCAAACCCTTGCTTTTTCCAAAATGCTAGAGAGTTTCCACTGTAATTATCAACAACATCAATTCTAACGAAATGGGCATTTTCTCTTTTAAACATCTGTTCAAATGCTCTATAAATCTCTCCGCACAAACCTTTACTCTGTAATTTGCCATCAATCATAAAAAGCGACAGATATACTGTATCTTCCAGTTTAAAATCGCACAGTCCGATTATTTCTCCAGAAAAATCGTCTACAATTTTAGTAGAGCCGAATCCGATTTTCTTCATTTGCTGTATTTCCTGCAAAACAAATTCTTTAGATACAGCTTTCGTACCCAAGTGGTTTTGAAGAAAAACAGGGATGGAATTAAATATTCTTACGATTTCAGTTTCATCCTTAATTGAAACGGGTTCAAATGAGAAGCTGTCTGAAATAAGCTATCTCCCTTTGTCAAAAACTCATTGCTTTCAGGTTTCTCACTGTTGACTTTTTTCAACTGCCGCATTATAAAGAATATTCTTTGAATATCCCGTATCCTCCGCTGCAAGCTTCGCTGCCTGCTTCAGAGACTTGCCCTCAGCGCGATAAAACTCAACTCGCGAAAGCGCCTGCTCAAGTGTCATTTCGAGCTCTGTGCTTTCCTCTTTGCCCTTAATGACCAGGACATACTCACCTCTCGGGGCTACCTTCGTATAAAGCTCAATTGCTCCGTCAATCGTGGTGCGGATGGTTTCCTCATAAATCTTCGTAATCTCACGACACAGGCTCATCTGTCTGTCTCCGCCGAAGGTGTCCTTCAAATCCGCTAAGGTTCCCATCAGCTTGTGCGGCGCTTCATAAATTATCATCGTGCGCTTTTCGTTTTTCAGGCTCTCCAGATGCTCCGTGCGGTTCTTGCTGGAGGTATTCAGAAAGCCCTCAAAAGTAAACCTTTGCGTGGACTGCCCACTGACTGCAAGCGCCGTAACCGCGGCACAGGGTCCGGGAACGCTCAAGACCGTAACTCCCTCAAGCGCACAAAGTCTCACCAAATCTTCGCCCGGGTCGCTTATCGCAGGCATACCGGCGTCCGAAACCAATGCGACGTTCTCTCCGTTTTTTAGGCGCTCGACTATTTTTTCTCCGCTCTGGGTACGGTTGTGCTCAAAATAGCTTATGAGCGGTTTCTTAATTCCAAAATGGTTAAGAAGTTTAATCGTAACTCTCGTATCCTCGGCAGCGATAAAATCGACGTTATTAAGTGTTTCCACGGCACGCGGCGAAAAATCACCAAGATTTCCGATAGGCGTTGCGACAAGATATAATGTTCCGCTCATAGTGTTTTTCCTTCTCCGTCGGGCGCATATGCTCCCCTTTTGTATATCCTTAGCGCCTCAACCGATTCGTTGCCGTTGCCGTCCGTCAAAATCAAAGGTGCCTCAATTTTTAGTCCCTTTTTGCCGCCGCGCTTCCCCTCAACAAGTATAAGACTCGGCGCTTTTTCGGCGGAAAAAGATACCATCCGCAGCCTTTTCGGTTCAATTCCGGCCTCCGTCATTGCAACAAAAATTTCACTGAGCCGCTCTGGTCTGTGCACAAGCGCAAATATTCCGCCCCAGCGAAGCGCCCATTTTGCCGCTGTACAAATGTCCGGAAGCGTACAGTTCTTCTCTTCTCGTGCCTGAGCTCGGTAATCCCCCGGCGCGCTGTAGCCCGAATTTTCGGCAAAATAAGGCGGATTCGACACAACAAGATCAAAGGTTGAAGCTCTAAAAAGGCTTCTATATTCACGCAAGTCGGCGGTAATGATTTTCACTCTGTCTGCCATACTGTTTTCGGCAATATTGAGACGGCTCAAATCTGCAAAGCCCGGTTGAAGCTCGATCCCAGTTATCTCCGCCGCTTTATTTTTCGTGGCAAATAAAACGCATAACACCCCCGCTCCGCTGCCCAAATCAAGGCAGCTTCCTACACGCTTCATATTCGCAAAATCGGCCAGCAGTACAGAATCCGTCGAAAGCTTAAAGCTCTCCTCGGTCTGCATAAATCGCGGGCCGCCTTGCCAAAGCTCGTCAAATGCATTCATAGTGTATATACTCCAAAAGATAAAAAAATCAAAGAGCCTGCCGCAAAACAAACGCATTGCAACAAGCTCTTTGAAAATACGACATTCTATTTCTCGGAAATAGCGCCTGTGGGGCAGGTGTCAACGCAAGCTCCGCATGAAAGGCACTTATCCTGATCAATCTCGTAGTGCTCATCGCCCATAGAGATAGCGCTTGCAGGGCAAGCATCTGCGCAAGCACCGCATGCAATGCAATCGCTGCCGATTACAAAAGCCATAAAAACATCCTCCTTGGTTGAAATGATAATCTCACGTTTGCATTATAACATATCCTTTTGGTATTGCAAGCAAATTATCATCAAACGTTTTCAAATATCCGCAAGCGGACGTAATAGCGAGATATTCAATGAAAACATGAGCCTTGATAATACATTTTACTGCAATTAGCTATTATTGGTCAGAATTGGTCAAACTAATGTTTGCATATTTGACCTTTCCTGACTATTATAATAGCAACAGGTTAATCCTAGTTAAAGTCAAAATTGAACTTAAAATTTTTTCGAGGTGACAGCATGGGAACAAGCGATTTGATAGCAAGCTTTATTATGGACATTATGAAAGATGCCGATGGAATTGCCGAGCTTTCGCGAACCAATTTAGCTGAGAGATTCAGCTGCGTCCCCAGTCAAATAAACTACGTCATTTCAACGAGATTTTCACCCGAGCACGGCTATATTGTTGAGTCGCGTCGGGGCGGCGGCGGTTTTATCCGAATAACAAGAGTTCAGGCAAGTCCGCAAAGGCTTATCATGCACACCGTTAACGCCGTCGACGACTGTCTTGACCTGCGAACTGCCGCGGCATTTGTTTCAAATATTCTTGGCTCAGACGCGTTTGACGAGCGAACCGCGGGGCTCATTATGACGGCCATCAGCGACAATTCGCTTCGCCCCATATCCCCCGAACACCGTGACATAGTCAGAGCTTCAATTTTCAAACAAATGCTTGTCAGTACTTTAATAGTATAAGTGAACCCAAAAACTATTTTTCAGGAGGTTCTTATTATGAAATGCCAAAAATGCGATAACGAAGCTGTATTCCACTATCAGTCAAACATAAATGGTGAAAAGAGCGAGTATCATCTCTGCGCGGACTGTGCTAAATCCGCCGGACTTGGCGAGATGCTTCAATTTCGTCCCAACGCCATGTTTGACAGTTTCTTTAGGGAGCCGTTTGGTGCCCTCATGGGAAGCTTCTTCCGCGAGTCCTTTGGTTCACATACCGATGGGTTCTTCGGAAAAAATTTGTTTACTCCCACGCTGACCTCACCCGAAGTAAATATCTCTGTGGGCGAGGGCGAAAAAGCGACAGAAACAGAACTGCGCAGAACGGATAATATTCCCGAGGACGCAGGCGAGGAATTCCGTTCCAGGCGCGAACTTCACGCACTCAAGTACCAACTGCGGGCGGCGATTCATTCGGAAGAATTTGAAAAAGCCGCAGAGCTTAGGGATAAGATCCGTGAGCTTGAGAGATAATTTCTAAATTAAACCATTTCGAGGAGGAATGTTGATGCGAAACCAAGACAGATTTACCGAAAGAGCACAGATAGCTCTTTCGAAAGCACAGGAATCAGCGCAAAATATGGGTCACTGCTATGTCGGGACAGAACACATTCTCCTCGGAATAGCTAGCGAAGGCGAGGGTCTGGGTGCGAAAATATTGCGAGACAACGGGCTTGACGATGCACTTATATCCGAGCTGTTGGAAAAATTCGTCGGGCGCGGCGCACCCAGAGTTCCGGCGCAGGGACTTACCCCCGACGCGAAGCGTGTCATCGAGCTTTCGATAATCGATGCGACCCGTCTGGGACACAGCTATATTGGCACGGAACACCTGCTCATGGGCTTGCTTCGTGAACCGGAATGCGCAGGGGCAAGACTGCTGACCTCCACTGGTGTAGACCTTAATAAAATATACTCCGATATAGTAAATATTTTCCGCAGTTCCGATTATCGGCCGGTAGCTCTGGCGCAGTCCGCGGCATCGGCAGGACGTAGCGGCGGCAAAAAGACCGATACGAAAACGCTCGATCAATTCAGCCGTGATTTAACCGTAGCGGCGCAGGAAGGACAGCTTGACCCCGTTATAGGGCGAAGCCGTGAAATACAGCGTGTAATTCAAATCCTTTCGCGCCGCACCAAAAACAATCCTATCCTCATCGGTGAACCGGGTGTCGGCAAAACAGCCATAGCCGAAGGACTTGCTCAAATGGTAGCGGCAAACGATGTTCCTGAGGACCTTCGCGGTAAACGCATCGTTTCTCTTGACCTCACCGGAATGCTTGCGGGCACAAAGTACCGCGGTGATTTTGAAGAGCGCATAAAGTCAGCCCTCAAAGAAACGCAAAAGGCCGGAGACATTATCCTTTTTATAGATGAGCTCCACACCTTAATCGGCGCAGGAGCCGCAGAGGGCGCAATCGATGCCGCCAACATCATTAAACCCGCGCTCGGCAGAGGCGAGATTCAAGTCATCGGCGCAACAACAATTGAAGAATACCGAAAACACATCGAAAAAGATGCGGCACTTGAGCGCAGATTCCAGCCCGTCACGGTCGACGAACCCTCAGCCGAGGAGAGTATTGCGATTATTACAGGTCTGCGCGACAGATACGAGGCACACCACAAGCTGAAAATAACAGACGAAGCAATCCGCGCCGCCGTAACAATGTCGAGCCGCTATATTAACGACCGATACCTTCCCGACAAGGCGATTGACCTGATGGACGAAGCCTCTTCCCGTGTGCGGATGAAAACTCTGACAGCTCCTGACGATTTAAAGGCAATTGAGAAACGCATTGATGCGTTGATAAATGAAAAGGAGGCTGCCGTAAAGGCTCAAGACTTTGAAGCAGCCGCCAAAATCCGCGACGAAGAAAAGAAAGCGCGTGAAAAGCTTGACGCCTCCCGCAAAAAGTGGGACGAAAAGCGTTTGGGTACGTGCAAATGTGTCACCGAAGAGGACATCGCCGAGGTCGTTTCTGGTTGGACCGGAGTGCCCGTAACAAGTCTTACCGAGAGCGAAAGTGACAGACTTCTCAAAATGGAGGAGATTCTCCACCAGCGCATCATCGGACAGAACGAGGCCGTTTCCGCGGTTTCCCGTGCGATACGCCGCGGACGTGTCGGTCTAAAGGACCCAAAACGCCCAGTCGGCAGCTTCCTCTTTCTCGGTCCAACTGGCGTCGGCAAAACCGAGCTCTGCAAAGCCTTGGCGGAAGCCGTTTTCGGTGACGAAGATGCCATGATAAGAATTGATATGTCCGAATACATGGAAAAGCACACCGTTTCAAAGCTCATCGGTTCTCCTCCCGGCTACGTCGGTTACGACGAGGGCGGTCAGCTTACCGAAAAGGTGCGTAGAAAGCCCTACTCGGTAATCCTGTTTGACGAAATTGAAAAAGCTCACGAGGACGTTTTTAACATCATGCTCCAGATTATGGACGACGGCGTTCTGACAGACTCTCAAGGCAGAAAAGTAAATTTCAAAAACACAATCATCGTCATGACTTCAAACATCGGTGCTAGAAACATCACAGATAAGCAAAAAACTCTGGGTTTCTCTGACGGCGAATCTAAAAATGACGGTATCAAAGGCATTGAAGAGATACGCTCACTGGTTATGAAAGACTTAAAGAGCACCTTCCGTCCCGAATTTTTGAACCGCATTGACGAGACAATCGTTTTCCACCAGTTAAGCCGCGAGGAAATCAGGAAAATAGCCGGAAATATGCTTGAAATCGTTTCAAAGAGGTTAGACGCCATCGGCATCACACTTTCGGTCACGAACGAGGCGCTTGAAAAGCTTGCCGAGGACGGTTTTGATCCGATATACGGTGCTCGTCCTCTGCGCCGCACGATTCAGTCCACGATTGAGGACGGCGCGGCAGAAAAACTGCTTGATGGCAGTCTGAAAGCCGGCGATAAAGCAGAAGCCTCTGTTGAAAATGACAAGATTGTCTTAAAAAAGCCAGCATAACTTAAATATATCTTTAATTTTACAAGCCAATATGTTAAGATACCCCTATCCGATTTTTGGGCAGGGGTATCTACGCGCACTGCCCCTAAATTACACAAACGCACGCATAGTACATCGGAGGTATAAAGACAAATGGCAGAAGAGCTTAAAGTCCCGGATTACAGCTACGAAGACACTCTCCCGGGACAGCAGATGACCAAGGAAGAGCGCTACACACAAATGGTTGAATATATGAACACTGTTCAGGATTATAATTTTCACAACGGCATAAAGCTCATAGAAATTACCGACAATTACGCTTCGTGCAGGGTTGAGCTCACACCGGAAGTCATAAATTCTCAGGGCATGGCACATGGCGGCATAGTATTTTCTATATGCGATGTTGCCGCTGGTTTCGCCGCGGCGTCCATTGACCGCCGCCTTGTAACGCAGGGAGCCACAATAAATTACTTGCGTCCGGCAGCAATGGGGTCTATTCTGATCGCCAAGGCAGAGCCGGTAAAAATCGGTAAAACAATTTCTGTGGTTGAGGTCAGGGTCTATGACGAAAAGGAACGTCTCATAGCTCAGGCATCTTTCACGGTTTTTTATACTTGATTTTATGACAAAATATAAGGGTTCGCGGCAAATTTGTCGCGAACCCTTATATTTCCGCTTTTATCTGTCATATTCCTTGAAACAGCCGAGGCAAACCATCTTGCCGTCCTTGAGCCTTATTTTGTCCTCTCTCGCCTTCTCGCCGCATTCCTCGCAGACAACGGAGTTAAAACGTCTTGCTTGCTCAGGAATCTCAAAAGTTGGCTTGCCGAAGCAGAAAAGCTCGTTCGAGGGGGCGTTTAAAATATATTCCTTCCACTCATCCCGAGGCATACCCCTGTTTTCAGCTTTGAAGTAGATTCTCAGCGTCTCGCCGCTTGTGCGGAAGTAGAAATTAAAGGCCATTTTGCCCATCGGCTTGTAAATCAGATTGCCTTTACCTACAGTACAGCTTAGTTCGCTCTGTACCGCGTCCACCGCGCAGGTGTCGTTTTCCGTAACACAGACTATTTCCTCATCGGCTGAAGCGTCTGTGGGTATATGCTCCGCAAGCGCCTCGCACACCTTGAATCCTATCGCAAGTCCGGGGCATTCGTGTCCATGGAATTGCGCAGCTTCCCGCCATTTATTCTGATCGTACATATCGCTCACACTCCAACATTTAAGTCTTGAATGACTTATTTTTTATCCTTGCAACGCCCGTTTTAATCGCCGCCTCCGCAACAGCCGCAGCGACAGTCGGTGCGACTCTCTCGTCAAAAGGTGCGGGAAGAATGAAGTCCGCCGTAAGCTCGTCCTCGGAAACAAGTCCGGCAAGCGCAAGCGCTGCGGCAATTTTCATCTCGTCGTTAATTTCGGAAGCGCGGACATCCAGCGCTCCTCTGAATATTCCTGGAAAAGCCATGACGTTGTTTATTTGATTTTTAAAGTCACTTCTTCCCGTTCCGACAACAGCGGCTCCCGCTTTTTCGGCGAGATCTGGCATGATTTCGGGTGTAGGGTTCGCCATCGGGAAAAGTATCGGCTTTGAAGCCATCACTCTTACCATATCCTCCGTTACCGTTCCCGGCGATGAAACTCCGATGAAAATATCCGCGCCCTTCATCGCCTCCGCAAGGTCGCCGCGAACCCCCGTTTTGTTCGTAATCTCCGCGATCTCCTCTTTGGAATCGTTCAGTCCCTCGCGTCCTTTATAAATTGCGCCTTTGCGGTCGCACATAATGACGTCCCCAAGTCCCATTTTTATTAGAAGCTTAATTATTGCAACCCCTGCCGCACCCGCTCCACAGGTTACGACGCGGACATCCTCAAGTCTTTTCCCAACAACTTTGAGCGCGTTGAGAGTTGCGGCAAGTGTAACGACAGCCGTGCCGTGCTGGTCATCGTGAAAAATTGGAATATCGCTGATTGCCTTGAGCTTGCGCTCAATTTCAAAGCAGCGCGGCGCCGAAATATCCTCAAGATTAACGCCGCCGAAGCTGCCGAGGAGAAGTGAAACCGCGTGTACGAATTCGTCCACGTCCTTTGTGCGCAGACAAAGCGGCAGTGCGTCGACTCCGCCGAGTGCCTTGAAGAGCACGCACTTGCCCTCCATAACAGGCATGGCGGCTTCGGGGCCTATATCTCCCAAGCCCAAAACCGCTGTTCCGTCCGTAATTACGGCAACGAGATTGCGGCGGTTGGTTAGCTCATAGCTCTTTTCAGGGTCATCGCGAATAACCTCGCAGGGTCTGGCAACTCCTGGCGTATAGGCTATGCTCAGGTCCTCTTTGTTTTTGATAGGCATTTTTGCGACGTAGTCAATCTTGCCTCCCCACTCGTAGTGTTTTTTCAGCGATAACTCCATATAATCCATTGCTTTTGGCTCCTTAACGATATTTCTTTGTAAAATGGATTATATATTAATTCGATAAAAAGCTCAAGTGTAATATACTCCTGCAAAAAGCGAAAGCTTCAGCAAAGCTCGGTCTCCGGATAATAGTGCGTAAGTATTTCCTTATAGTCAAACCCGTTTTTTGCCATGACATTTGCCCCGTATTGACTCATGCCCAAGCCGTGACCATAGCCGGTCACGGTAAAAACGAAACTGCCGTCTTTGTAATCAATCGTAAACGCCGTACTTCTCAGCACAAAAAGCTTCCGCATTTGGAGCCGCTCAATACAACCCCGCCTATCGTCATATTTCTTACCTGCCGCTTTCGTCCAGTTCCGTATTCGTAATCCATTCAGATGGGTCGTCCGAAAACGCAGCGTCCGTCTTAAGAAGTAAAACCATCTCACGGAAGTTGTCCTTAGAAACCTCGACAGTTGTCACATAGTCGGGAACATCGTTTTCCGTTTCGGCACTGTTCACGCTTATCAGATAGGGCACATCACCCCAAAGTTCGCTTCCCGACTCGGTTTTTCCGGACGAGGACGAGTGAAAGGATGCTAGAATCGGATTTTCATCGAATGTCAGCACCTGTCCGTTGGTTTCCGTAACCGCGCTGCTTACAATACCAATGTTCTCGTCAAACTTATCTCCCCATACTCCTCGAAGCTCAATTTCGTCCGCATAGGTAAGACAGCAACCAGACTCGGTATAGATATCTGCCTCGGGATGCTTAGGATTTTCATTCTCGGTGCAATAGAGTATGTATGTTCTTGCAGCCACTGCCTGCGCTTTCAGCGCCTCTTCGTAAAAGCCCATGGGCATTTCCGCCGCCAAAACATAGGGAAGATAATCCGCCCCATCGTCACTTCTTTCACGGCTCCGTTGTCAAGAATTGTAAAGATGATTGTCGTTGGACACTTTGTCATATTGTTTGGCGACATCTGGGGTCTGCGATGGCTCTGAAGATACATTTTCAGATGGGGTCGGCGACGGCTCGTCCGAAAGGTATTCCCCATCTGCATTTTTCTTCATAAAGAGCACAGGCAAAATAATTGCGGCTATTGCAAGCAGAATCGAAGCCCAAATTATTCGTTTCATTTTCATGACCCTTCTCTTCGTTGTACTCAGGACGAAAATTGTGTCTATTTGCATCTGTCAACACGGCGAATAAGCCTAAAGCAAAACCCGTTGTATTTAAACCATGTCCCAAACTTTCGCATCCCGATTTATAGTTGACGATGAAATAAAAAAAGTATAGAATGAATCAACAAACCACTTGTGCCACAATAATTATATTTTGACTGGAATGGTAATATGCGTAAAAAATCTTTAACAATTTGCGGTTTCACGGTAATTATGGGCATTTTCGCTGCTTTTCTCCGCTGGCTGCAAATCCAAAACATCTTTGAAGCGGACACGGATCTTGTTACTCCTCATTCGCCGTGGAGTTACGCCCTAATCGCATTTGTTCTTCTTTTTGCGGTTCTGCTCGGTCTCTGGATAGGCAAGCTGAAAAGCCTTGATTTTCCGTCGAAATATCCTCAAGTCTATTCCAAGAGCATTCCCTTCGTTTCCATTGCGGCGGTACTAATCAGCGCTGTTATGGTAATCGGCGGTGTTCTAACAGTCATACGCGCCCTGAACCCATCAGGTACAATTTTCGACCTCATCCTCGGGCTTTTCTCACTCCTCAGCGCGGCGGGTATAGCGACCCTCATCATTTCGGCAAGCAAGCCGGAAAAGAAAAGCAACGGATATTTCGGCGCGATATGTATCGTTTTCTTTCTCTGCTTCTGGCTAATAGCGGCATATAAATTTAGTGCCGAGGAACCTGCCACATGGACGTATGCGCCCAGACTTCTGGCTATTGCGGCAACTCTTCTCGCTTTCTATTTTATAGCGGGATTCGTATTCAATAAGCCAAGACCGCTCGCCTCGCTCTATTTCGGTTTACTTGGCTCCTTCCTGTGCATTATCACAATTGCCGATTCATACCCCATCGGCGAGCAGTTCATCACTGTAGGTTTTGTCGCTTCATTAACGCTTTTATCCTTCAGCCAGATTAGCGGCGCAACGCCCCATACTCATGAAAACTCCGAAAGCTAGGTTCGCTTACCATATAACGTTAAAAACCCCTCAGTCCTTGAAAACGGCTAAGGGGTTTTTCCGTTAAAAAAGCCACGCGGTATTGACCGCATGGCTTTTTTTAATCTATCTTATTTTACTTCTTCTAAAGATTTTATGCATTCCTTACACACGTTTTTCCCTTTGTACACCACAATATCTCTTGCGTTGTCGCAAAAAATGCAAGCGGGTTGATACTTATGCAGAATAATGGACTCGTCGTCAACATATATCTCCAAAGAGTCCTTTTCTGCAATATCCAGGGTTCGGCGAAGTTCGATAGGCAAAACAATGCGCCCCAGTTCATCTACTTTTCTTACAATTCCTGTCGATTTCATAATACTGCCTCCCCATTTCAAATTATATTGTTTTTTCATACATTATCTTTTCTCTATCTTTATAAAATTATATAGAGTCTAACATGGAAGTCAAACATATTTTTGAAAATTTATTAGTTATTCACAATTTTTGTTATTTCTCACAACTACATAATACGGAGATGAACAATAATGTTATTAAATCTTTTTATTGTGCTCATGGTGGTTTTCTCTCTGGTCTTCGGTGCTTTGAATGGCAATCTGACGTCTCTTACGCCGGCGGCCATCAGTGGGGCCAAGGATGCCATCACGCTTTGTCTGTCGCTTTGCGGAATGATCTGTCTTTTGGTCCGGTGTAATGGAGCTAATGCGGCGCTCGGGACTGTCTGAAAAGCTCTCGCGCTTGCTGACCCTGTTCTTATAAGGCTCTTTCCCTCAGCAGCCAAGGATAATGAAACCATGGACGCGCTTTCATCAAACGTATCCGCAAACCTTCTGGGTCTGGGGAACGCCGCCACTCCTGCCGGCATAAAAGCGGCAAAGGGATTAAATGGTCTGTCAGGCATCAGCTCGGCTTCGGACGAACTTGCCTGCTTGTGGTAATGAACACTACGTCCATTCAACTTCTGCCAACCACTGTTGCCTCCCTGCGAGCTTCTTTCGGCGCTTGCGCCCCCCTTTTGACATTCTCCCCGCAGTATGCTGGCATCGCTTCTATCTGTGTCCTGCGGCATTATAGCCGCTAAGTTTTTCGCGCTGTTTTCACGCTCATGAAACTTATAGGTGAACTTGCCGTTCCGATTATAATAGCATTTGTAATGATCTATGCTTTATTTCGAGGAACAGATGTTTTTTCGGCATGGCAGCCGGAGCCAAAGACGGGCTGAAAACCGTTGTCGGTATCGTTCCCGCGCTTATAACGCTGTTGCCGTGCATATACATGCTCCGGGCAAGCGGCGCGCTTGACGCGCTTTGTGCTTTGCCGCGTCCTTTACTTTCACATCTGAGAATTCCGGCGGAAACCGTTCCTCTCATGCTTCTTCGTCCGCTCAGCGGAAGCGGCGCGCTGGCTGTCGACAACGATATAATTAAATCTAGCGGCGCAGATTCCTTTGTCGGGCGCTGCACCGCCGTAATGCTCGGTTCCACCGAAACCACTTTCTATGTTATCGCGGTCTATTTCGGCGCGGCAGGAATAAAGAACAGCCGCCACGCAATTCCCGGCGCGCTTGTTGCGGATTTTGTTGGCTTTATTGTCGCGGCTTTCTTCGTAAGGCTTTTCTGGGGATAAAACAAATCCGCCCTAAATGGGCAGATTTGTTTATTTACATCTTTTCGGGTGCCGTAACTCCTATAATCTCAAGCGCGTTTGCAATAACCTTTTCCGTGCAGTCACAAAGAATAAGCCTTGCGTCACGAAGCGCGGGTTCGGCATCCTTTATCCTACAGTGACCGTAGAACCTATGGAATCTTGCCGCAAGCTCCGTTACATAGCGATTAATACGTGAGGGGTCGTAATCACGCGCGGCGAGGCGAATCTCCTCCGTGAACATGGCAAGCTGCTTTATTAGCTCACGCTCCTGCTCTGTGTTCATAAGGACTGCGTTTATCTCCCCATCCTTTGGAACAGCATGTCCTTCCTCCGCCATTGTGGAAATCAGCGTACATATCCTTGCGTGGGCATACTGCACATAGTACACGGGGTTTTCGCTGTCCTGCCGTATAGCAAGGTCAAGATCGAATTCCAGATGCGTGTCCGGCTTCGCGTTGAAGAAAAACCTACAGGCATCAACACCGATTTCGTCCAGAAGGTCATTAAGCGTAAGCGCCTTACCTGTTCTCTTGGAAACCTTTACGACCTCGTTTCCGCGTACAAGACGAACCATCTGCATAATGAGGAAATCGAGCTTCTTGTTCTGAAGTCCCAAAACGGGAGCCGTCATCGAAGCGGCAAAGCGGATTGCGTGCCCGTGGTGGTCTGCGCCCCAGACGTCGATGACTCTGTCAAAACCGCGCTCAATAAATTTGTTGCGGTGGTAAGCTATATCAACTGCATAGTATGTGTAAAAACCGTTTGCGCGGCACATAACCTCATCTTTATCGGCGCCGAAATCGGTATTGCGAAGCCAGAGAGCATCATCCTTTTCGTATGTGTAGTCCGCATCCTCAAGAAGTTTGACAGTCTCCGCAACATAGCCGCTATCGTGCAGAGTGCTTTCCAAATACCACTCGTCAAAGCGGATACGGTAACGCTCAAGGTGCTGTCTCATCAGTGCAATATTATAAGGCAGTCCAAATTGCACAAACTCACGGCAGCGCTCTTCGCTATCCATATCGAGGTATTTTTCACCGTCACGGTCATATATTGTTTTCGCAAGGCTTTTTATGTCCTCACCGTGATAGCCGTTCTCCGGAAATTCGACGGCATCCTCGCCCTTGATAAGCTGCAAATAGCGGGCCTCGATGGACTTTCCGAACAAATCCACCTGATTTCCGGCGTCGTTGACATAGAATTCGCGTGAGACGTTATACCCCGCTCTTTGCATAACTGAAGCCAGCGCGTCGCCCAGAACACCACCACGTGCGTTGCCGATTGTCATCGGACCGGTTGGGTTTGCCGAAACGAACTCGACCATAACCTTCTCGCCGTGGCCCTCATCAGAGCAGCCGAAAGACGCTCCTTCGCTGCGTACGGTCTCCAGAACTTTGCCGTACCATTTGTCTGAAAGGCGGAAATTTAAAAAACCGGGACCGGCTATTTCAACTCTTTCAAAGTAGCTTTCCGTCAAGTCCATGCTGGAAGCCAAAATTTCTGCGACCTTACGTGGGGGCAGGCTCAAGGTTTTTGCCCCCGCCATTGCGTGGTTCGCAGCATAGTCGCCGTTTGTAGTATCCTTGGGGATTTCCACTTTTCCTTGAAGAAAACCTCCGTCAGGGAGCGTTCCCTCAGCTACTGCCTTTTTGTAGGCTTTCTCAAGCAGCCCGTCAATGGAGAGTTTTGCTTCTTCAATTAGATTGGCCATTAAATTTCTTCCTTCTGCTCGCTTACTTTGATTTTGAACATGTTGTGTCCGACAACCGAATGCTGGAAATCCACAACATAATCAATCTCCATATCTCCTCCGTGCTCGTCAAACGACACGGAAATGTTCGTAGTGTTTACGCCCATGGTGGCGCTGCCGAACGGTGTTTCGTAGAGAAAATTGTGCTTTCTCCCTTTCTCAAAAACCATGCGGCTGTTTAAGTTACCCTCTCGGGTCATAACAATGCCCATAGGACCAATCGAAAACGAAGTTTTTGTCCCGTCAAGCCCCGTCAGCTCGCTCTCCATGTAAGACAGCGTTCCCTCACCGTTTTCATAGGCAAAAACGCCGTCCGTCTCGAGCTCTATTATATTGTCCTCTCCGTTGGGGTCGTTTTGCGTTCCCGTAATGGAGATTATTACGTCTTTTATTTTCATTTTGCTTTTTACCTCTCGGATAACCGACTAATTAACAACAATTTATTTTCTTTCATGTCACACAGGTAAAAACTCCTATATGACTTCAGAATACTAAGCACCTCGCAATGCACGCCAGTCGAAATCAGTGGCAAAATACGTATTTTTATTATATCGTGGCCACATGGCTGCGTTATAATATAATGTCTGCGGCGCAGATATTATATTATATATTACTGTCCTTGTCAAAAGGTTCAATACCTGTGAGAAACGGCGTTATGTCATGCTTGAGCATAAGAGCTGCCGTGCGGGCATAAGGCTCAGTCTCTCCTGTCGTAAAATATTCCGTTTTTGCAGTCCGACGCTCGCAGGTCATATCGTTCTCTTGAAGATATTTGCAGAGCCTTCTGGCTGCAGCGGCGCCCGCGCTTATCAGTTTAACACCTTCACCCATGTATTCGCTGATAACGTCAGCCAGCAGCGGGTAATGAGTACAGCCCAAAATCACAGTGTCGACTCCCGCCTGCTTCAGCGACGGCAGATATTCCGAAACGGCCTTAAGCACTCTTTCGTCGTCTTTATCAAATATACCGTCCTCAACCATAGTTGCAAATTTCGGGCAGGCTTTTGCGGTTACGCTAACGTCAGGTAACATTTCATGTATCAGGTGCACATATGTTCCCGCCTGAACGCTTGCCCGTGTGGCAAGCAGACCGATTTTTCTGTTTTTTGTCGAATTGATAGCCTCGCAAACAGCCGGCTCAACAACTCCGAAAACTGAAACGGGGCTTTCTGCCATAAGTACATCAATCGCATTGGAGGTAGCGGTCCCGCATGCGATAAAAACTGCCTTTACATTCTTTTTCAATAGAAAGCGCAGGTCTCTGCGCGACATTTCAATTATTTCCTCTCGTGTCTTCTCCCCATAGGGAAAATTGTATGAATCACTCAAGTAAATTATGCGCTCGTCGGGGAATATTCTTGAAAGCTCCTGTGTTGCGGTCAGCCCGCCTAAGCCCGAATCGAAAACGCCTATTGCCCTGTTATCCATTCTAACACTCCTAAAACTTTAATGCCGTATAATAATACCTCTAAATGAAGTTTTTTTCAAGGAAAAGCGAAAGTATATTATAATATGGTTAGTTGCAGAAGTGAATTCCAGTCACCTAAACAGGCGCGATGTGCAGTAGTAACATCCAGATATCAACACATTTTAAGTATCCAACAGCCTGGATTTGACTGAGTAGAACAGCAAAAAAACTTCTAAAAACGCAAAAAATGCACAATAAAACCAGCCATCGGACTTCGGCGTGCAAGGCTAAATTCCAGTGGTCATATTTCTGTGCTGAACAGTTTTCGATATTAATGGCACAAGAAGTGCTGTCCAGCATCATTATATCACCGTGCATCAACGGTCGCATTTATTCCACGATTCCACTTTACTATGAGGGGCATAAAAGCTCGGTTCTGTTTATGGAACATCTTGCAAAAGTAAATCCTACTCTTTCTTGAAAACTGGAAACTAAAATTTCAACTAACCGTATATTATAATATTAGCTTATCGGCTTTAAACAGTAGACCACAATATAGGATATAGGACGAGAACGGGGGGCAAAGGCTATGGCACACACAGAGAAAATGAGTTTCAAGCAGTTCTGGGATAAATTTTCGGACGAAACTACTTGTAGGGACTATCTATTTAAAGTACGTTGGCCGGAAGGGTATATCTGTCCGAAATGCGGCTGTAAAGAATTCGCGTATTTGAAATGCCGGCACGGTTATACATAGGACTCATTTGCCGATTACCACATGGTTCTGGGCAATATATCTTATTTCCAGAGATAAGCGCGGAATTTCGGCTACGCAACTTGCCACAGAACTCGAGTTGTCATATGAAACTGCATGGTATCTTCTAAAGCGCATCCGCGCTGCAATGGGTCAAAGAGAGAAAAAGTATCTGCTTTCAGGCATTACAGAGCTGGATGACTTCTATTACGGTGGCCCCGGCGTGGGCGGCAAGCGCGGTCGAGGCACGAATCAGATGAATATCATGGTTGCTCTGTCTAAAACGGATGATGGTAAAGCCTCAGTTCATTATGATGCAAATCGTAGATAGATTTGAAGGGTATTACTGTAGGGGATTTCGCACATTCCAGCATTGCTGTCGGCTCGACTATACAGAGTGATGGCTACCTCAGCTATCGTAAGGCATTGGCCAAGGACTATTATCATCACTACGCTGTTTATGATTCAAATTCGGATATGCTGCAGCGGCTTCACATCCCTATATTTCGGGGCTTACTGTTTAAAGCCGATAAGCTAATTATAATATAAAACTACTGGCATTTTGCTTTCTTTTTTGATATAATTTCGTTTAGACAAAAAATGTAACGCTTTCGGTAATTTTGTATTACTTAACTGCAAGTTAAAAGGCAGAACATTATATTTTGTCGGTCTTATATAATGTCTTACAGATATCATATAAAACTCAACTAATATGTCCTTCCGCTGCGTTGCGGCGCTAGCATATTGTATTTGATCTTTGTATAAAAATATAAAAGCGGTTAACGGCGCCGCTGTATTTTTTGAAAGGAGACCGTTATGGATATAAATCTTACTACGAAGGAATTTAGGCATCTGCTCGATCTGGCTTACATCGGAAACTGGATTTTAAATTCCACCAGAGCAAACGATCGTTTTGAGGACTATGACCTGTTACAGGAAAAGCTCTTTGCTTTGGCCCCTCAAAACGGTCTGCCGGAGCTTGCGCAAACCTATTTGGGTCATGTGTTTCCCTCTCGCGCCTATGAAGAGGGCGGTATTCACGATGCTATCGCCGACTATGAGGACGCTGTATTCTTTGACATTCTGGCAGAGGAACTGGCAAGGCGCGACATGTCGGAAGAACAGTTAAACCCCAATGATGAAAAAGAACTCACCGCGAGAATGGACACGTACATGTCCGAATTTGAGGTAAACGGAATCGAAAACATAAGCCTAAACATCTAGCGTTTTCGCTTATGACAAAAATCTTTTGGTCTGTCGGCAGGTCTTTTGCAATTATCAAAGAATGATTTTTGATATTTCGCCTCCTTTTGCGGGATAATAACCGCAAAAGGAGGTTGTTGTTTGCCTTATTTCAATATGTCGAAAGCGGAGTACGGGGCATATATTAAGAAAATTTTCCCAAACTCCAAACTGCTTCCAAATCTAATAAAAGCCTTTGTTGTCGGCGGAGCTATTTGCTGTGTCGGTCAGGCAATTCTTGGACTATATACCGCGTTTGGTCTTCCAAAAGAACTTGCCGCAACTTCAATAAGCATATGTCTCGTTTTTCTCGGCGCTCTTTTAACGGGCTTGGGCGTATATGACGACATAGCAAAAATCGGCGGTGCCGGAACGCTTGTGCCGATAACCGGCTTTGCAAACACCGTTGTGTCCCCTGCGCTTGAGTTTAAAACAGAGGGTTATATAACCGGAACGGACGCAAAAATGTTCGTAATTTCGGGGCCGGCCATAGTATACGGCATCTCAGCCTCGGTCATATACGGGATTATTCTTTGGCTTATCCGCTTAGTACAATAAAGAGTGTCAAAGTCAAAAAGGCTCGTAGGCTAGGAAGCGCCACCTGTAGGCGTATTATGATATGGTAAGGTGGCGCTGACGTCGCGCGAAAAAGATCAAATATCAACTGCGTTAGCCGTTACCTTCTTGTGAAAGAAGTTCTATTCTTTCACCGTACGACTCATATTTCTGTTCCTGCTTTTTGCGGTGCGGGTCCTTTTTGGCTCTCGGCAATAAAAAACGGTCATTGCTCCTTAATAGGAACAATGACCGTTTTTAAGCCGTTATTACACGAGCTCGATAACTGCCATCTCGGCTGCATCGCCACGACGGGGTCCAATGCGAACAATACGAGTGTAGCCTCCGTTGCGCTCTGCGTACTTGGGAGCTATTTCATCGAAAAGTTTCTTCGCGACATCCTCTTTCGTGATGAAAGAAAGTGCCTGGCGATAGTCGGCCAATGACTTGTTCTTACCAAGAGTTATCATTTTCTCGGTTAAAGGTCCGATTTCCTTTGCGCGGGTAATGGTTGTTTCCATGCGTCCTTTTTCGAGCAGATCAGTAACCTGCTGTCTGAGCATAGCCATACGCGCATCGGTCGGTTTGCCGAGTTTTCTGTTTGCGGGCATGTCGGTTTCCTCCTTTTATGAGTGTAAAGGAATATAGAAGGCTTAAGCCCTCTTAAGCAGCTTTATTTGCGGGACTAAAGACTAATTGTTATCGTCACTGGCAAGTGAAAGTCCCATCATTGCCAGCTTGTGCTCAACTTCTTCAAGCGACTTACGTCCGAGATTTCTAACCTTAATCATCTCGTCCTGAGTCTTTCCGATGAGATCCTCTACGGTGTTGATGTTAGCACGCTTCAAGCAGTTGAAGCTGCGCACCGACAGGTCAAGTTCCTCAATGGTCATCTCAAGCACTTTGTCGCGCTGAGTTTCAACTTTTTCCTTCACGGTCGACTCGCTGCCGATTGTTTCCGAAAGATCGGTAAACAGAGTGAAGTGGTCGCAGAGAATCTTTGCCCCAAGAGAAACGGCATCTCTGGGTGTGATGGTCTTGTCCGTCCAAACCTCAATCGTGAGCTTGTCGTAGTCGGTTTTATTTCCGACGCGGGTGTTTTCCACAGCATAGTTGACTTTGAGCACAGGTGAATAGATGGAGTCAACAGGAATCGAACCGATAACCTGCTGCGTACCCTTGTTCTTTTCCGCAACGACATAGCCACGTCCGTGGTCAACAACCATTTCCATGCTTAAATATCCATCGGGACCGAGAGTTGCAATATGCAAATCTGGGTTTAGTACCTCAACTTCGCTATCTGCCTTTATATCTCCGGCACGAACCTCGCACTCGCCGCTTGCCTCGATATAAACTGTTTTCGGCCCGTCACTGTGTAGCTTGAATATACTGCCTTTGATGTTGAGGACAATTTCGGTCACATCTTCTTTAACACCGGGAATAGTAGAAAACTCATGCTGAACGCCGGCGATTTTAACTGAAGTAACCGCAGTACCGGGAAGAGAGGATAGGAGCACCCTGCGGAGAGAGTTGCCCAAGGTCGTGCCATAACCGCGCTCTAAAGGTTCTACGATATATTTTCCATAGGATTCATCAGATTGGTTCTCAATGCATTCAATGCGCGGCTTTTCTATTTCAATCATGTTTAATTACCCTCCTTCTGAGTTGGCGCAATAAGGCGCCTCTTATGATCAGCTTACCAATGATGAGGGTCTCTGCATTACTTAGAGTACAGCTCGACAATAAGGGTCTCCTCTACGGGGAAGTCAATATCTTCTCTTGCGGGAAGCTTAGTAACAGTTCCCTTGAGTGTATTCTTTTCGCGTTCAAGCCACTGGGGGGCTGTGATAAATACAGCGTCCTCTCCGAGCAGTCTCTTGAACATTACAGAGTTACGGCTTCCCTCGCGAACCTCAATAACATCTCCCAGGGAAACGAGGTAAGAGGGGATGTCAACGCGGCGGCCATTTACCGTAAAGTGTCCGTGGCTTACTGCCTGACGTGCCTCACGGCGTGTCATGACAAAGCCTAGGCGGAATACTACGTTGTCAAGGCGGCGCTCAATTGTGACAAGCAGATTCTCGCCGGTGATACCGGGGGTCTTTGCTGCTTTTTCATAATAAGAGCGGAACTGCTTTTCAAGAATTCCGTATATAAATTTAACTTTCTGCTTTTCCTGGAGCTGCATTGCGTATTCGCTTTGTTTCCTGCGTGTCTGAACCTTGGGGTTACGGATTGTCTCGCTCTTGGTCTTTGCTGTGTAACCCATGACGGCAGGAGAAATGTCCAACGTCTTGCAACGCTTAACGATGGGCTGCATGTTTCTAGCCATAATTTACTTCTCCTTCCTAATTAGACGCGACGTCTTTTGGGCGGACGGCAACCATTGTGGGGAATAGGTGTTACGTCCTTAATAAGTGTTACTTCAAGACCTGCAGTCTGCAAAGCGCGGATAGCTGCTTCACGTCCGCTGCCGGGTCCTTTAACAAATACTTCAACGGTCTTCAGTCCATGCTCCATTGCAGCCTTAGAGGCTGTCTCTGCCGCAGTCTGAGCTGCGAAAGGAGTGGACTTCTTGCTTCCGCGGAAGCCCATTTCGCCGGCGGATGCCCACGAAATGCAGTTACCGTTTACATCGGTAATTGTAACCATAGTGTTGTTGAAGGAGGAACTGATGTGAACGACTCCTCTTTCAATGTTCTTACGTTCTTTGCGGCGTGTTCTGACTTTTTTCTTAGGTGCTGCCATTACTCAAGTTCCCTCCCTTACTTTTTCTTATTGGCTATAGTGCGCTTCGGGCCCTTACGGGTACGAGCGTTTGTTTTACTTCTCTGTCCGCGAACGGGCAGACCGCGTCTGTGACGCGTCCCGCGATAGCTTCCGATTTCGATAAGGCGCTTAATATCAAGCGCTACGCTGCGGCGAAGGTCACCCTCGACAGTATAGTCTGTGATGCATTCACGCAGCTTTGCCTCGTCTTCCTCGGTCAAATTCTTTACGCGGGTATCGGGGTTAATACCTGTCTTCTCAAGTATCTTTGTTGCTCTTGTTCTGCCTATGCCGAAAACATAGGTGAGAGCGATTTCAATTCTCTTGTCCTTTGGCAGGTCAATTCCGGCGATACGTGCCATATTAAATAATCATTCCTTTCGCTTTTTGTTCCGCTTCAATAGCGGTCCCGCTTTTGGCAATGTTCATACAAGCCTGACGACTTGTTACAGTCATCTAGCCTTGTCTTTGCTTATGCTTCGGATTGTCGCAGATAACCATTACCTTGCCCTTGCGCTTGATGACTTTGCACTTTTCGCACATGGGCTTTACGGACGGTCTTACTTTCATAAACTAAACCTCCATTATTTGCTTCTCCAGGTTATTCTTCCGCGGGTAAGGTCATACGGTGACATTTGAACTGTAACCTTGTCGCCCGGAAGAATGCGGATGAAGTTCATCCTCAGTTTTCCAGAAATATGAGCCAAAATCGTGTGTCCGTTTCCAATATCAACCTGAAACATCGTATTAGGCAGAGCTTCAATTACTGTGCCTTCAAACTCAATAACATCATCTTTTGACAAGCTGTCTTCCCTCCTCGGTCATGCCGGCCTCGCTGCGAAATTTCGCAAGCTCTTTTCGGATTGCATTGTCTGTTGTTTTGCCTTCGCTCAAAGCGTCGGCAAGCTCCGGATATCCCATTTTACCTAAACATAAATGCTTGAGGCTTTTTCTTTTGGGGTTTGTGAGCTTTCTCGTCTTTCCGTCAACAAGCCATGCAAAGCTGCCGTCTGTTTTTACAACGACATATTCTCTGCCTTTATCGTGCCCGGCCAGAGAGAAAACGATGTCGGGCGACCTTGCGGTCTCCATTATAGATCCTCCGCCATAGTCAGGATTTCCGGCTCACCGTCTGTAATAAGAACTGTGTTCTCATAGTGAGCGGATAAACTGCCATCGACTGTGACTACTGTCCAGTCGTTATCAAGAACACGAACAGCCGCGCCGCCCATGTTAACCATGGGTTCGATTGCGATTGTCATTCCCCTGATAAGCCTAGGTCCATGTCCCGGCTCTCCAAAGTTTGGAACCTCGGGAGCCTCGTGAAGATTTTTTCCGATACCGTGCCCAACATATTCACGAACCAGTGTGTAGCCAAAGCTTTCAACATACTCCGCAATAGCGTGAGAAATATCGGATATGCGGTAGCCCTCGCGGGCAAACTTGAGTCCCTCAAAAAAGCTTTGCCTTGTAACTTCTATAAGGCGTTTTGCTTCTTCGGACACCTTGCCTGCCGTAAATGTTCCGCAGCAGTCACCGTGGAAGCCTCCGACATATGCGCCGACATCAATGCTGACAATATCGCCCTCATTGATTTTGCGCTTGCCGGGAATGCCATGGATAACTTCGTCGTTCACCGAAATACATGCGCTGGCGGGAAATCCACCGTAACCCAAAAAGGACGGCACAGCACCGGATTTTTTGATGAACTTATAAATTTCTTTGTCAATTTCTTGGGTTGTAACATCGGGAGTCACCATCTCCCGTCCAATTGAACGGGCCGCCGCGGTAATCTTCCCCGCGATGCGCATCAGCTCTATTTCCCGAGGGCTTTTTATTGTTATAGTACTCATAGCCCCAGAGCCTTTACTACTGCTTTGGTCGTTTCTTCGACCGTAGTCTGATTGTCTATTATAGTCTTCAATTTGCCTCTCTTTTCATAGAAGTCCTTAAGAGGCTCTGTCTCCTTGTGGTAGACGGCCAATCTCTCCAAAATGGTTTCGGGCGCGTCATCCTTACGGATTATTAGTTCCCCACCGCAATTGTCACATTTGCCTTGCGTTTTTGGCGGGTTTGTAACTATGTGGAAAGTTGCGCTGCATTCCTTGCAGGTGCGTCGTCCGGACAGGCGCTTGACTATTGCTTCGTCGGAAATCTCAATGGCAAGAGCAACGTCGACGAAAATTCCAACATCCTCAAGGGCCAAAGCCTGAGGAATCGTTCTGGGCATGCCGTCCAAAATGTACCCATTCTTGCAGTCATCCTCTGCGAGCCGATCCCTGACGATGCCTATTATGACATCGTCGGGAACAAGCTTACCTTTTTCAACATATTCCTTTGCTTTGAGTCCGACGGGCGTGCCGTTATTCATCGCAACTCTGAGTATGTTACCTGTTGAAATGGTAGGGATATTGCACATGCGGCTGAGCACTTCAGCCTGTGTGCCCTTACCCGCTCCGGGTGCACCTAAAAGAATTAACTTCATTTAGTATCCCTCCTGAGTGTTAATCAAGGAAGCCCTTGTAGTTGCGCATAATCATCTGAGACTCAAGCGCTCTTACGGTTTCAAGCGCAACACCGATAACGATTATAATCGATGTACCTCCGAGAGCAATACCGCTGCTTGCAGCAGCCTTGCTGACGGCACTGATTACAACTGGAACCACTGCTACTATACCGAGATATAGAGCACCGAATAGCGTAACCTTGTTGAGGGATTTTTGGATATATTCGCTCGTCGGTTTTCCGGGACGGAATCCCGGTATGAAGCCGCCGTTCTTCTTCAGATTGTTCGCAATTTCCACCGGGTTAAACTGGATTGTGGAATAGAAATATGCAAAGAAAATGATTAGAAGGAAGTAACAAATTGCGTATAGCGGTGACGTTGTACCCGTCACATTTAGGAAGCCGGACCAGAGGGTTCCTGTTGCCGGAGTCGGGAAGAACGCCGCTATGGTCGGTATTAGCGAAGCGATTGACTGTGCAAAGATTATAGGCAGAACTCCGGACATATTCACCTTCATGGGTAAATGTGTGCTCTGTCCGCCATACATCTTGCGTCCGACAACACGCTTTGAATATTGAACGGGTATTCTTCGTTCAGCATTGGTTACGAAGATGATTAGAACCACGATAGCCAACGCGCCTAGTAGCATCATTATCATCCCAAGTATGGAAAGTCCGCCTGTAGATACGTTAGTAACCATTTGTGCAATACCGCTGGGGAAGCGCGAAACGATGCTGGCGAAAAGTATAATAGAAATACCGTTGCCAATTCCGAATTCGCTAATCTGCTCTCCGAGCCACATGATAAGTGCGGATCCGGCGGTGAATGTAAGGATAATTACTATCGCCGACCAGATACCGGTCGCATCGAGCAGGTTGTTATTGCGGATAAGCATATAGTATGCAAACCCCTGCAGAAGACCGATAACAACGGTTGAGTAACGAGTGATACTTGCAAGCTTCTTCTGGCCTTCTTCTCCGCCTTCTTTTTGCAGACGCTCAAGCGCGGGGATGGCGATGGTCAGCAGCTGAATAATAATCGATGCGTTAATATATGGTTGGATGGAAAGTGCGAAAATCGTCGCTTTGGAAAAGGCACCGCCGGACATCATATTTACAAGGCCCAAGGCAGTATTCTGAACGGTGGTAAAGTAATTTTTCAACGCTTCAAGGTCTACATAGGGAACCGGTACTGCGTTACCTAGGCGATAAAGCAAAACTATAAAGAGCGTGAAAAGGATTTTTTTGCGGAGTTCTTCGATTTTCCATGCGTTACGAAATGTCTCGAGCACTTAGACCACCTCCGCCTTCCCGCCTGCGGATTCGATTTTCTGCTTCGCAGACTCGGAGAAAGCGGCTGCCTGTACCGTCAGCTTCTTGGTGATCTCGCCGTTGCCAAGAAGTTTCAAACCGTACTCACATTTTGACACAACTCCGGTAGCAAGCAATCTCTCGATATTGATTGTCTCACCGTCTTCAAACACATTGAGAGCAGCAACATTGATTGCTGTGAGAGGCTTCGCAAAAATATTGTTAAAGCCACGCTTGGGGATACGGCGTGCCAAAGGCATCTGTCCGCCTTCAAAGCCCACCCTGACGCCGCCGCCGCTGCGGGAATTCTGTCCCTTTTGACCGCGGCCTGCGGTCTTTCCTTTACCTGAACCGTTGCCTCTGCCCTTGCGCTTGGATGCGTGGGTGGAGCCTGCAACCGGTGAAAGTTCACTTAGTTTCATGCCTGCACCTCCTTATTCTTCTGTTACCTTCAGAAGATAGCTGATCTGTGCTATCTTACCTCTGGTCTGGGGGTTGTCGGGCTGCACGGTCTTATTACCGATTTTATGCAGTCCAAGAGAGTTGGCAGTGGCGATGTGCTTTTCTATTCTGCCGTTTAAGCTTTTAACCAGCTCGATCTTGAGATTAGCCATTGCTACACCCTCCTATCCTTTAATTTCTTTAACTGTTTTGCCCCTTACGGCTGCAACCTGCTCCGCATTGCGGAGAGTGCGCAGACCGACCATCGTGGCAGCAACCACGTTGTGGGGGTTGTTTGAACGCAGACATTTCGTACGGATGTCCTTAATTCCTGCAGCTTCAACAACTGCACGGACAGCGCCGCCGGCAATAACGCCGGTACCGGGAGCTGCGGGCTTGAGAAGAACTCTGCCAGCTCCGAATTCGCCGATTACTTCATGAGGAATCGTGCCTTCGGAAAGCGTAATGGTGGTGATATTCTTCTTAGCGTCGTCAATTCCCTTACGGATTGCTTCGGAAACTTCGCCTGCTTTACCAAGTCCAAATCCCACACGACCTTTTCCGTCTCCGACAACGCAGAGAGCAGAAAATTTGAATATGCGGCCGCCCTTAACGGTTTTGGAAACGCGGTTGAGGGAAACAACCTTTTCGGTAAATTCAGATGGTTCCTCGGAACGCCTATTGTCTCTATTATTACTGTAAGCCATTTTGTTTCCTCCTCCCGTCTAAAAGTTCAGACCGCCCTCGCGGGCTCCGTCTGCCAATGCTTTGACACGGCCGTGGTAAAGATAGCCGCCGCGGTCAAAACAAACGTTTTCGATACCTTTTGCCTTGGCACGCTCTGCAAGAAGCTTGCCGACTTTTGTGGCTGCTTCGCTGTTGTTGCGCTTACCCTCAAAATCCTTTTCGATTGTTGAGGCGCTAGCTAAGGTTACGCCGTTTACGTCATCGATAACCTGAGCATAAATGTTGGAATTACTTCTGAAAACGTCAAGTCTGGGAGTTGCGGGCGTGCCGGAAATCTTTGCACGTACTCTCTTGTGTCGCTTTAAGCGCGACGCTCTTGTATCAGGTCTATTAACCATTTAGGCACACCTCCTTCTATTTCTTAGCTCCGGTCTTGCCTTCTTTGTGGCGAACCACTTCGTTAGCATACCGGATACCCTTGCCCTTGTAAGGCTCAGGCGGTCTTTTACTACGCACATCAGCCGCAAATTGACCAACCTTTTGTTTGTCAATACCGTTGATTATAATGGTGTTCTGGTTGGGAACTTCGATTGTAATGTCGGCATTATCCTCAACAATGACCTGATGGCTGTAGCCAATGTTCATGATGAGCTTGGTGCCGTCCTTATTAACCTTGTAGCCTACGCCCTGAACAGACAATTCTCTCTTGTAACCATTCGTAACACCCTCAACCATGTTGGCGATGAGTGTTCTTGTCAGGCCGTGCAGAGAACGGCTTTCCTTGTTGTCATTGGGACGCACTACTGTTATAACGCCATCATTGAGTTCGATTTTCATCGAAGGTACAAGAGTGCGTTCAAGTGTTCCCTTCGGACCTTTTGCGGTGACGTGATTGTTTTCGTCAATTTTAATTTCCACTCCTGCGGGAACGGTAATGGGTGCTCTTCCTATTCTAGACATTCATATTCCCCCTTACCATACAAACGCCAAGACTTCACCACCAACATTAGCCTTACGTGCAGCCCTGTCGGTCATGATGCCTTTGGATGTGGAGATGATTGCAATACCCAGCCCCTTGAGGACATATGGCAGTTCTTCAGCGCCTGCATAAACGCGAAGACCGGGCTTAGAAACACGGCGAAGACCCTGAATGGCCTTTTCCTTGCCGGGCAGATACTTAAGTGTTATGCGGATTATTCCCTGGCCGCCGTCTTCAATGAGCTGGAAGCTCTTGATATAGCCTTCGTCCAAAAGAATGGTCGTAATTGCCTTTTTCATGTTAGAAGCGGGAACATCGACTATGTCGTGTTTTGCGCTTCCTGCGTTGCGGATACGGGTCAACAAATCCGCGATAGGATCGGTAATTTGCATACTTAATTTCCTCCTTGTTAGAGTTACAGCCGAATTTTTCGTACTGTTCAGGCGACGAGGTTCCGAGTCAATTCTTGATTGCACCCGACCTTTCGTCGTCGCAGATTTCATATCGTTCACATCCGCGCAAGCACGAACGCTCATTCACTCCACCGCTCCTCCTCTCCAACCAAAAACCACAATGTTGGGTTCTTGGTTGGTTAAGGACGACGGAACTATTACAGTCCTTTTCGGGACAAATAATTTGATTTTTTGCAAGCGCAGGAAATATTCGTTAGACTCTCTCGAGTCGACTCCAATTCTGATCTGCACCGAGCTTCGTCGGGAAAATCGTCTTCAGGCTAAATCGAGGCGGTGCCGCTGTATAAATATACTGCAAGCCGCCGAGATGACGCATGAAGTGATTTTCACCAAGAAGCTTTTCTGACGCCAGGAATTTGGCCCTTGTGAGCCAATTCACGGAAGCAGATACGGCAAACGCCGTAGTCACGCAGATAAGCGTGGGGACGACCACAGATCTTGCAGCGGTTATACTGTCTTGAGGAAAACTTCGCCGGAAGAGCCTGCTTGATTTTCATTGATTTCTTAGCCATGCTTTATCCTCCTAAGCTTTTGCAAAAGGAGCGCCCATAAGTGAAAGCAGCTCTTTTGCTTCTTCATCGGTAGCCGCAGTGGTGCAGATAGCAATGTTCATACCACGCAGTTTTTCGATCTTGTCATAGTCGATTTCGGGGAAAATGATTTGTTCCTTCAAACCGAGGCTGTAGTTTCCGCGTCCGTCAAAAGCATCCGCTTTAATTCCGTGGAAGTCGCGGACACGGGGAAGCGCAACATTGAACAGTCTGTCGAGGAATTCCCACATTCTGTCCTGTCTGAGCGTAACCTTGACGCCGACACTCTGTCCAACACGGAGCTTGAAGTTTGCAACGCTCTTGCGAGCAATTGTTGCTACTGCTTTTTGTCCGGCAATGTTGGAAATGTCTTTTATAACAGCGTCCAGAGCCTTCTGGTTGTCTTTGCAGTCACCTGCGCCGACGCTGATTACTATTTTGTCTATCTTGGGGATCTGCATCGTGCTCTTGTAGGAGTACTTCTTCATAAGAGCAGGAGCGACTTCCTCAAGATATTTCGTTTTTAGTCTTGGCATTGAAAAGTCTCTCCTTTCTTATATAATTTCGCCGCACTTCTTGCAAACACGTTCTTTTGTTCCGTCTTTAAGGAACTTATGTGCTTCGCGTGTGGGCTTTCCGCACTTGGGGCATACGCGCATAACCTTTGAAGAATAGATGGGGGTTTCTTTCTTGATGATACCGCCCTCTTCACCGGGTTTGCGGGGCTTAAGATGACGCTTCGCGACATTTACGCCCTCAACGATGACCTTTCCGTTTTTGGGATCAGCGGAGACAACTCTCCCCTGCTTTCCCTTATCCTTACCGGACAGAACAATAACTTTATCGTCTTTTTTAATGTTCATTTCTTGCCCTCCTATATGACTTCGGGAGCCAGAGAAAGGATCTTCATGAAATCCTTGTCACGAAGCTCACGGGCAACCGGTCCAAAAATACGGGTACCTTTGGGGTTCTTGTCATCCTTGATGAGAACTGCAGCGTTCTCGTCAAAACGCACATATGTGCCGTCTGCACGACGAACGCCCTTTGCGCTACGAACGATGACTGCCTTAACAACATCGCCTTTTTTGACGGTGCTGCCGGGCTGGGTCTTACGAACGGACGCAACTATAATGTCGCCGATATTGCCATATTTGCGCTTGCTTCCGCCAAGAACGCGGATGCACTTGATCTCTTTGGCGCCGGTATTGTCGGCCACCTTGAGAAATGTTTCCTGTTGTATCATTTCGCGGCCTCCTTACTTTGCCTTTTCTACTATTTCGATGAGACGCCATCTCTTATCCTTTGACAGGGGGCGTGTCTCCATTACTTTAACCTTGTCGCCGATTTTGCACTCGTTATTTTCATCGTGAGCTTTAAGGCGATAAGTCTGCTTAATAATCTTCTTGTATAAAGGATGCGCAACGCGGTCCTCCACAATAACGACAATGGTTTTGTCCATCTTGTCGGACACTACCTTGCCGACGCGGGTCTTGCGGGAAGATGTTCTTTCTTCACTCATTCTCGTTTTCCTCCTCACTGCTCGAGTTGTTTCTGGCGAATAACTGTCTTGACTCGGGCAATGTCACGGCGTACGGCAGAAATTTTTATCGGGTTGTCAAGATGGTTCGTGGCATGCTGCATACGAAGGGTAAATAAATCCTTTTTCAGCTGCAGGAGCTTGTTCTCAAGCTCTGGAGCGGACATTTCGCGTATCTCATTTGCCTTCATCTTATTCACCACCTGTCTCGGAATCGGCAACTGCGTCGCGAACAACAAACTTTGTCTTGCACGGAAGCTTGTGGCTTGCAAGACGCATTGCCTCGCGGGCTGTTTCTTCGGTAACACCGGCCATTTCAAACAAAACACGACCGGGCTTTACAACTGCAACCCAGTATTCCGGAGAACCTTTACCGGAACCCATGCGGGTTTCAGCGGGCTTTTCGGTTACGGGCTTATCAGGGAAAATTTTAATCCAAACTTTACCGCCGCGCTTAGTGTAGCGGGTCATAGCAATACGAGCTGCCTCAATCTGGTTAGATTTAATCCAGCTGGGCTCAGTAGCCATAAGGCCGTATTCGCCGTAAGCAACAAAGTTGCCTCTGGTGGCCTTACCCTTCATACGCCCGCGGTGCACTCTGCGGTATTTTACTCTCTTAGGCAGAAGCATTACGCATTGCCTCCTTCCTTAGGGGTGGCTGCGGGAGCTGCGGGAGCTGCTGGAGCTGCCGGTGCTGCCGGGCCGCGGTTGTAGCCGCCCTGGGGACCACGATTATAGCCGCCCTGAGTTCCCTGGGTTCCTTGACCGCCACGGTTGTAGCCGCCCTGAGTTCCCGGGGTTCCTTGACCGCCACGATTATAACCGCCCTGACCGCCACCGCTGTAGCCGCCCTGACCGCCTTGACCGCCTCGGTAATTGCTATTTGTGTTGTTTCCAAAGGTTTTCTTGCGCTCGCCGCGGTTATGGTCATCCTTACGGGTCATGTCCATTACGCGAGGAGTGCTGCGCAGTGTCTGGCTTAAAATCTCACCCTTGTAAATCCAAACCTTTACGCCGCAGCGGCCATAGGTTGTTGCGGCTTCCGCAAAACCATAGTCGATGTCTGCGCGAAGAGTCTGAAGAGGAATGGTACCCTCGTGATAGCACTCACTGCGTGCGATTTCGGCGCCGCCCAAACGACCGGCACACATAACCTTGATGCCCTTGACGCCCATTTTCATGGCGCGTCCCATGGCATTTTTCATTGCACGACGATGGCTGATACGCTTTTCAAGCTGTGCAGCTATGCTTTCGGCAACAAGCTGTGCATCGGTATCGGGAGTACGGACTTCTACAATTGAAAGAGCGACTGGCTTGCCAATCATCTTTTCAACCACAAGTCTAAGACGCTCAATTTCGGTACCGCCTTTTCCGATTACCACGCCGGGGCGTGAGCAGTGGATGAAGATGCGAACCTTTGAGCTGTCACGCTCGATTTCAATCTTAGGGACACCTGCGGAATACAGGGTCTCTTTCAGATACTTACGAATTTTGTAGTCCTCAACGACCAGATCGCCGACCTTATCGTTTCTTGCATACCATCTTGAATCCCAATCCATGATGACACCGACACGAAATCCATGAGGATTAACTTTCTGTCCCATACTCTGCCTCCTCCCTAATTTTTCTCAGCCACTACGATTGTAATGTGGCTGGTTCTCTTGTTGATTCTGTACATACGGCCCTGAGCTCTGGGCATACCTCTTTTAAGGATAGGTCCGGGGTTAGCGAAAGTTTCGCTGACATAGAGCTTATCGGGGTCCATATTGAAATTGTTTTCTGCATTTGCCACTGCACTCTTAAGAACCTTAATCATAAGCTCAGATGCAGCCTTGGGTGTATGCTGCATGAGAGCCGCTGCGGTTTTAACGTCCTTGCCGCGAATAAGGTCGCATACTATTCCGACCTTACGGGGAGATATGCGGGCAAACTTGTGTTCTGCTCTTGCTTCCATTTTTCTCCTCCTTATCTTCCGGTCTTGGAGCCGGCATGACCGCGGAAAGTGCGGGTGGGCGCAAACTCACCCAGCTTGTGTCCGACCATGTCCTCAGTTACATATACGGGAACGTGGCGGCGACCATCATGAACGGCGATTGTGTGACCAACGAAAGTCGGGAAAATCGTGGAAGCGCGGCTCCAGGTCTTGAGGACCTTTTTCTCGCCGGCCTTATTCATATCATCGACCCTTTTAAGCAGCTCAGGAGCGGCATAGGGGCCTTTTTTAACACTTCTGCTCATTTATTCATTCCCTCCTTACTTCTGGTTGCGACGCTTGACTATGAACTTATTACTCTTGTTCTTAGTCTTGCGCGTCTTGTATCCGAGGGTAGGCTTACCCCAGGGAGTAACAGGTCCCGAACGACCGATGGGGGCCTTGCCTTCACCGCCACCGTGTGGGTGATCACAGGGGTTCATGACGCTACCGCGGACGGTCGGTCGCCAGCCCATGTGACGTTTACGTCCGGCTTTACCGATGTGAATATTACCATGATCGATGTTACCGACCTGCCCTATGGTCGCCATGCAATTCAAACGAATCTTGCGATATTCACCGGAGGGCAGACGAACCTGTGCCATTTCGCCTTCCTTAGCCATAAGCTGAGCAGCAACGCCCGCGGAGCGGACAAGCTGAGCGCCCTTTCCGGGATAAAGCTCAATGTTGTGAATAATAGTACCGACAGGAATGTTGGCAATCGGAAGTGTGTTGCCGGGCTTGATGTCGGCGGTTTTTGACGAAATAACTGCGTCGCCGGCCTTCAGTCCAACGGGAGCAAGGATATAGCGGCGCTCGCCGTCTTCGTACTGCACAAGCGCAATGAATGCGCTGCGGTTGGGGTCATACTCAAGACGAAGAACCTTAGCGGACATGTCAAGCTTGTTGCGCTTGAAGTCGATAATACGGTATTTCTTTTTGTTGCCGCCGCCCTGATGGCGAACGGTGATACGACCGTTGTTGTTACGACCGGCATTGTTCTTCAAAACCTCTACCAGGGACTTTTCGGGTGTTGCGCGCTTGTCAACTCCATCGAATCCCGAGACCGTCATATGTCTTCTGGACGGTGTAGTAGGTCTATAAGTTTTAATGGACATATCTCATTTCCTCCCTTACACCATACCCTCGAAGATTTCGATGTTCTTGGACTTTGCGCTGAGCTTAACAACTGCCTTTTTCCAATCGGAAGTATAACCCGGGCGTTTCGCGCCTACGCGCTTTTCCTTACCGGGCACGATAGTTGTTGTTACTCTGATGACCTTGACGTCGAAAATCTCTTCGATAGCTTTTTTGATCTCGATCTTGTTAGCATCCTTCGCCACTTCAAAAACGTACTTTTTGATATCGAGGTCCTCCATGGACTGCTCTGTTATGATGGGACGCTTGATGATGTCGTATGCTGTTCTAATCATGCGAACACCTCCTCGATTTTCTCAAGCGCAGCCTTGTCAACAACAAGTTTCCCGGCATTCAGAATGTCATACGGGGAAATTATAGTAGCAATTGTTGTCTTAATTCCGGGAATGTTTCTTGCGCTCTTAATGACGGGCTCGTTGACTTCTTTTGTGATAACAAGAGCCTTACCGGTAACATTAACTTTTTCAAGGAAGCCGACAAATGTCTTTGTCTTGATTTCGGCAACCTTAAGGTCATCAATAATGATGATTTCGCCTTCAGCCGCTTTGGAGGAAAGAGCGCTCTTAAGAGCAAGTCTCTTTACCTTTTTGTTTAGAGTGTAGCTGTAATCGCGCGGCTTGGGAGCAAACGCGACACCGCCGTGTCTCCAAACCGGTGAACCGGCATGTCCGGCGCGAGCACGGCCTGTGCCCTTCTGACGCCAGGGTTTCTTGGTGGTAACATCAACCTCGCCCTTGGTCAGCGCGCTCTGTGTACCCTGACGGCAATTCGCGAGATGGTTCTTAACGGAGTCATGCAGAACTGACGCGTTGGGCTCTATTCCGAAGATGGACTCGGAGAGTTCGATCTCACCGACCTTATCGCCGGCCATATTGTAAATTGGTGCTTTAGGCATTACATTCTCTCCTTTCCCTTATCTCGTTCTTGCGGAAGCCTTCTGCGGGTTAACCCTTGCGGAAGCCTTCTGCGGGTTGACGCTGATGCCTGCTGCGGCACCCTTGGTCTTAACGTTCTTCACGGTGTTCTTAATGTACACAATTCCGCCCTTGGGTCCGGGGATTGCGCCGCGAACAACGATCATGTTCAATTCGGGGTCAACCTTGACAATATCAAGGTTCTGAACGGTTACTTGCTCTGCGCCCATGTGTCCTGCTCCGATTTTTCCCGGGAAGATTCTGGACGGGTCACTGCCTGAACCCATAGAACCGGCATGACGGTGAACGGGTCCGCCGCCGTGGGTCATAGGAGTTCTGTGTGCGCCCCAACGTTTGATAACGCCGGCGTAACCTTTTCCCTTAGAGATTCCGGTAACATCGACCTTGTCACCCTCTGCAAATGTGTCCGCGGTGACTACATCGCCGACATTGAGAGCTTCACAGTCTTCCAGGCGGAATTCCTTGAGATATTTTTTGAGCGAAACACCCGCTTTTTCAAGGTGTCCCTTTTCAGGCTTCGTGATTTTGCGCGCAGGCTCATCTTGATAGCCGAGCTGTACGGAAGTGTAGCCTTCCTTGTCAGCGTTTTTCTTCTGGACAACGACGCAGGGGCCCGCTTCAATGACGGTTACCGGAACGACTTTGCCCGCTTCATCGAAGATCTGCGTCATGCCGACCTTTTTGCCGATGATAGCTTTTTTCATGTTATTTCCTCCTTATAGGTTATTGGTCAGCTCGCTTGAGTCTAGCCCAGAGGCTGCTGACTTGACCCTGTCCGTTCACGCAAGCTACGAACAATTGGGTTGCTTATTACTTCTTGGCGAACTAAATCGCCGTGTGACTGCGCCGTTATTTTGTGTCAGACCGAAGCTGAAAAAGCGCCGCTGTATTAAGATACCGCAAGCTTTTGAAGCAATGGGCTGGTGCAAAAGAACAAGCAGACAAAAATTAGAGCTTCATTTCGATTTCCACACCTGCAGGAAGCTCAAGTGACATAAGAGCCTCAACAGTTTTTTGTGTGGGGTTCATGATGTCGATGAGGCGCATGTGTGTGCGGCGCTCGAACTGCTCACGGCTGTCCTTATACTTATGAACAGCGCGAAGAATGGTGATTATTTCTCTCTTCGTGGGAAGAGGAATGGGGCCGGAAACCTTAGCTTCTGTGCGCTTAGCGGTTTCAACAATCTTCTCGGCCGCCTTGTCGATGAGCTGATGGTCATATGCCTTGAGTCTGATGCGAATCATTTTTTTGTTTGATACTGCCATTATTTTTCCTCCTGAACGTTAGTTCTCCGACGGCTTTGGGCTCCGACGGCTAAATTATACGTTCGGTGAGAAGTTTTTCTGTACACTTTGCCGTGCGTATCAGACCTTGTCCGAAAAACAAACCGGATCTTTGTCCGGTTTAAACTCCGTACATGCGATATACGCGTGCAGCAGAAACGTTCTCAACCGCCCGATTATTGCCGAATGCTTCGGCACGGACATACTCCACGAAAGTTACCGGCACTTCAATTACGAAGTTTTTGCCGCAATCTCCCGCTTCATCGCATTTTTGCGCAATTAGGGCGCAACTTCCCAATAGGCGCTCCGTTAGAATATCAGATAATTCTACCTGTGTCAATAGATATTTGCATTTTTCTGTACACAATAATCATTATGCGCGTAATATGAAAAAACAATCATATTCAACATGTAAAAGTGAGAGTTTTGGACTTAAAGGTAAAAGAGGGAACGGAAAACCGCTCCCTCTTTTCAAGCATTTTATCGAGTATATTATAATGTATAGTTATTAACCGCCGGAGGCGAGTATTGAAAAGTGCATATAATCCGCCGCTGTGCTCCAACCCTGACCGCCCCAGCCCCAGCCGTACATGGCGAAGGCTTTGACTACGCTGCTGTTTGGCTGTATGCAGTAGGCACTTGAACCGTTCTTATAGCAAAAGTTGCCAACCGTCGCGCCTGTATTGTAGTTTATGTAGTAGTTCTCTGTTGGATTTATATCGATTGCGCAGCCCCAACTGTGGCGAAGAGAATCGGAATATCTTGCTCCGCCAAGCGCGTGTATGGGGAATTTCTCGGAATCGTTATAGATATAATCGAAAATAGCCTTTACCTCGCGCGCAACGAGCGTATTTACAGTCAACGACCATGTGCGCGTGTACTTGGCTCCGCTTGAATTGATATCCCAAGTTTTCACCGTCACGCTCACCATGTGTCCAGATGCATCAGCCGCACTCGTAAAGTATGTCTTGCTCGAATTTCCGAAAAGCATCTGCCTGCGCTGCGCATTCGACAAGTTGCGGTACTGGAATGCAAAGGACGTAAAGGAAGTATCGACCTCATACTCTTTTTCAACAGCCCAGCTCTGTTTTACTCTCTTGCTTCCGTAAAGTAGAAGGACGATTACTTTTGCCGCCTCCGCTCTTGTAAGTGCATTACCGCCCTGAAATGACGTATCCGGATAGCCCGTCAATATCCCCTTGCTGTAAACCTGTTCGACAATGCCGCGATAAGCGGGACTCATAGTGTTGTAGTCTGCAATATGGTTTGCGTAGCTGTCGTTCGTATCCGCAAGCGTCATTTGGTTTTCATAGAAAACCAGATACAAGATACGGTTAATTATAAAAGCCATCTCGTAGCGGCTGATTGGCTTATTCAGCTCGACAGCGTTAAGCGGTATAATTGGATACGAAGACTGTTTGTTGTTTGAGTCAGTTTCAACGACTTCAAGAACGCCCGCTTCATTCAGCGCATTCCAATAGTTTTCCGCCCAGTGTATTCCCTTTGAGGGGGTTTCGGAATGCAAGTATTCTCCCGCTTTCATTGCCAATTTAATAAACTCGCCTCGTGTAATATTTTCATTTGGGTGAAACAAGCCGTCAGGCTTGCCATTGATCATTTCGAGTTGAACACCGAGCTCAACGTATGGAGCAAACCAATCGCTCGAATTCACGTCCGGAAATGTAGTCGCTGCCTGCGCCGTTGAAATCGGAACCTGCAACAACAAAACAAGTGTCAGTATTAATAGAACTGTTCTTTTAAGTGCTTTTTTCATAGCTTACCTCTTTGGTTGTTGCGTTTTGCTTTGAATATATATTATGTATTATTTGTGCCACCGCCGAAAACTAGTCTATTTCTTTCGTAAGCAGCTTAGTAAATAGCGGTAATGAAGGATTAGCGTTGTCTTTTCGCCAAAAAGCGACAACATCAAAGCGCGTATCCACGTCCTCGATATCAAGAACTGCGCAGTTTTCTCCGTATTCTCGCGCCATCGGGTACGGCACTAGGGAAATACCGTTTCCGCTCCGTACCTGCAAAAAAAGCGATTCAAGAGTCGGAACGGACAAAATCTCGTGCATTGGTCTGTCCTTCAGTATCTCTTCCTCAAGCTTTTTTGTAAATTCGCTTCTTTGCAGCCCTACACTGATATAATTTACATCGCGAAGCTCATTGGCCCTAACCGACTTTTTCTGGGCAAGCAGATTATTCTCAGAAACGACAACACAGAATTTTTCCTCTGCGACCTTACAAAGCATGTAGTTTTCCAGCTCTTTCGGCAGCGCATAGGAAAATGTCACTCCCAAATCCGCTTCGCCTCTGCCGACAAGCCCGAAGACCTCCGAAAGCTCATGTTGATATATTCCTAGCGGTGCATTTGGGTAGCTTGAGCAGAACCCGCCAAACGCGTCATTCAGTTCACGCGAATACAGCTTGACGCTCGCAACGGAAAGTACCCCGGCTTTGCCGCCTGCCGTATTTTGGATGGCGGTTTCCAGCTCCTCCGCCTTTTGCAAAAGGTTCACGCCCTCACGAAAAAGCAGATTGCCCGCCTCGGTCAGCTTCAAGCCCCTGCTGTCACGGATAAGGAGTTTGACATTTAGGCTTTCCTCAAGCGCCGAAACATTTCGGCTTGTTGTTGAGTGGCTTATGTACATTGTTTCCGCTGCCTTTGTGAAGCTGCCGTGCTCCACAACGGAAATAAAGATTTTAAGCTGTTCAAAGTCCACTTAAGCCTCCGCTCCCTTCCGTTGTTTTGAATTGAATAGAAAATCGGAAAATCAAAAATCCCCGAGTTTAAACGGATGAGGCAGGAGTTCTTTCAGCTTGTAGCTGACGTAGCCACCCGACGCCCTTGCGCAGAGCACCTCCATATCCTGGGAAAACTCGCTCATCACCTGACGGCAAGCTCCGCAAGGCATGCAATAGTCCTCGCTTTCGCCGTAGATAGCAATTCGGTAAAAGTGAGTCTCGCCCTCGCTTATTGCCTTGTATATTGCCACTCTCTCGGCACACATGGTGCTGCCTAATGCGCCGTTTTCGATGTTGCAGCCCGTGAAAACCCGCCCGTTTAAGCATTCCAATGCCGCGCCTACCTGAAATCGCGAGTATGGCGCATAAGCATTTTCCGAAGCCTCTTTTGCCAGATTTAGCAGTTCTCTGTCGTTCATAGCAAAAACTCCTTTTTCTGTCAGTCCGTATTTATCTCCCAGTTCTCGATTCCGTTAAACGCATTGTCTTTTGTGGGATTCATGCCGGATATCACGCCTCTGTGGGTAATAACTTGCTGCTTTTCAAAACAGACGAGAACTATGGGCGCAGTGTCTGTTATATATTTGAACATAAGATCTGCGGACTTTTGTCGTCCTTCCTCGCCGCAGAGCATATAGTCATTGATATACTGCTCAAGAACGGAGTCGGAAAACTTCCCATAGTTTAAGCTTCCGTCGGTAAACAGAAGATTGCAAAGCGAAAAATCGTTTGAGAGCTTAACCTCGGCGTAGTACATATCAAATTCGCCTGCACTAAGCGCGGCAATGTAGTCGTCCCAAGAAAGCTGACGCAAATTCACCGTGATGCCCATATTAGTCAAATTATCTGCGATGGACTTCGCGGCCTGAACCTTTGCGGGACTGTCGCTGCATACAATAAAATCGATATTGATTTCAACGGGTATTCCCGTAATCATGATTTCTCTCAGCCCATCATCATCATAATCCTGAACCTCTGCCGCGTCAAATGCGGTTTCACTCTTCTTTACCGAATAGGAAATAATATCGGAATACGAATCGTTATAAAGGGAACAGGTCGGGTTCATCGGCAGCGTTGCGGCAGAAGCCGCTCCGCCCATGAAGTCCGTTACTATATGTTCTCTGTCAACAACATAGGTCATCGCCCTGCGGCACAAGGAGCTTGAAAAGAACCGGCTGCTGCTGTTAAAGCCCAGATAATGCATATTTGTGGTGGGAAAATTGCGAACTTCATTTGCAGAGCCGTAACCGAGATTAAAAAAGCCTGTGGGGTCATTTGTCACCAAATCAATTTCGGAGTTTTCAAAGGCGGTGATTATATCTTCCGTTTCCTTGATTTCTTTTAAATAAATCGTGTCAAAAGGTAGCGAGGCCGCATTTTTGTGGTCGGCAAAGGCGGTGAGCTTCGTAAGTTCCTCATCCGGCATATACGGTCCTGTGCCCATCGGCGCATTTTCTTCAACCGTACCGTATTTTATTACCGGTATGTCCAGCAAGGTTGGAAACTGCATATTGGCATTATAGAGGTTGATTATTAATAGGCTGTCGTCCATTGCGGACACACCCATAATCGTGTTAAGCCTTTCCTCAAACTGCGGACTGCGCATTGCGCGCTGAATCGAATAAGACACATCTGTTGCCGTGAGTGTCGTACCGTCCCAGAATTTCACAGAGGTGTCAACATAGAAATACCAAGCCTTCCCGTCATCGCTTTTGTAGCTTGTCAGAAGGTTTGGGGTCGCCGTGAAGGTTTCGTCAAGTGAAAAAATCGTGTCGTACATGACCTGCGTGCATAGAATGTTGGAAGCATTCGTTGTTGTAAACGGATTAAAGCTATATTCCTTGTTGCAGTTGAGTGAAAAAACGTCGTCCACTTTACTATAGTCCGTCTGCTCGGTTTGCGTGCCGGAAGTGTCCGGAAGCGGTGTTTCGCCGGTATTCCCACTTGTACCGCAGGCAGAAAAAGCGCTTATCAAGAGGGCTGCGGCAAGGCATGGAACAACGAGTTTTTTCAATAGTTTCGCCATATGGATATCCTTTCGACATTCCGCTCAGGAAACGACAATAACTGCCGCCTGCGAGCCTCTTTCTCCCTTTGTCACCCTATGCGACCAGTACTTGACGCTGTTGCATGAGGTACATTCGTCGCTCACCGAAATGTTTTCGTTTTTCAGTCCAAGCTGTAAGAGCCGCCTTCTGTTGGTTTCCTTGAGATCGACCATAAATTTTCCTGTATCGCCTACGGCAAAATAAGTGTCTTCACAGTCGCCGTTCAAAAGTTTCTCTATGGCCTCGGGAACCTCTGCATCAGTTTCATAGCAGCACATTTCAATTCCCGGACCTATAGCGGCGCTGATATTTGAAGCTTCGGCGCCAAGCTCCGTCATTTTTGCAACTGCAACGCCGAGAATATCAGCAACCGTGCTGCGCCAGCCGCAGTGTATGGCTCCCGCCACACCCGCTTCCGGGTCGCAGAGCAGAACCGGAACGCAGTCCGCCGTAAAGCAAAAGAGCGGCAGGCCTTTTACATTTGTAACTATCCCGTCAGTCTCGTAGAGAAAGGGCGAAAAAAGCTCGCGTCTGTCCGCATCCGCAACAATCCGCACCTCGTTTTTGTGCACCTGCTTTGTGAAAGCCGGGTTTTGTTCCGGAAGCTCGAGGGCTTCCAGAACCCTGCGGTAATTTTCACGCACGTTTTCTTCGCTGTCGCCTCTGTTTTCACCGAGGTTAAGGCTGTCGAGGCTGCCTGTGCTCACACCGCCCCATCTAGTTGTAAAGCAGTGCGTAAACGGAATTGTGGGCGCTGTCATATATACAAGACCCTTATAGCTCAGTTCCGCGAAAGGCTTTGAAAATTCCAATGTTATTGCTCCTTTTGTTAAGTGCGCTGAAGTTTGTGAATATACGTCGGCTACTCGTTTCTACCGCAGCACTCTTTGTACTTGAGCCGTCTTGAGCCGTCCTCTTTCATCTTTCCGCAGGGACAGGGATCATTACGTCCTGGCTGGGCGGCCTTTTTAATCGGCTGCTTTTTAAGTGTATCATCGCCGCCGACACTATTTATCGGTCCTTTAACAACGCTCTTGCGCTCAAGCGGCTGTTCTTTTTTAACCTGAACAGTAAAAATACGGCGGACAACCTCGGTGCGGATGCCGTTTATCATCTCTTCAAACATGTCAAAGCCCTCGACCTTGTAGGCATCGATGGGTTTGCTGTTTCCGTAGGCCCGAAGCCCGATTCCGCGGCGAAGCTCCTGCATGGCGTCAAGGTGATCCATCCAGTATTCGTCGACAACACGAAGCATTATAACTCGCTCAAGCTCGCGCATAAGCGGTGTGCCGTTAGGCATAAGTCCGAAATCGTTCTCGCGAACCTCGTAGATCTTTTCCGCTTTTTCAAGAATCTCGTCCGTAAACTCATGCGGAGTAAGCTTTTCAAGCTCTTTTTTCGTAGGCTTTATCTCGCCCTTGTGCAGGAACAGAGATTCAAAGGGTGCTACCGTCTCTTCAAACTGGGCAATGTCGTCGAAATACTCGTGCCCTGACATGCCGGATGTAACGGTATCTTTGATGAAATTCTCAATCATCGAATGAATAAAGGGGTTAACATCGTCGCCGTCAAGCACTTTGCGGCGCTGCTCATAAATGGTGTTACGCTGTACATTCATGACATCGTCGTATTCAAGAACGCTCTTGCGGCTCTGGAAGTTGCGGCTTTCAACGGTTTTCTGTGCCTGTTCAATGGCATTGGAGAGAATTTTGTAGTCAAGCGGAGTGTCCTCGTCCACGCCCATACGCTCCATCATACCGAGCACTCGCTCGGAACCGAAAAGGCGCATAAGGTCATCTGTCATTGAGAGGTAAAAGCGACTTTCGCCCGGGTCTCCCTGACGTCCGGCACGACCGCGCAACTGATTATCGATACGGCGCGAATCGTGACGCTCTGTGCCGATTATGAATAGACCGCCTGTCTCACGAACCTTGTCCGCCTCTCCGGCGATTTCCTTCTTATGGATTTCAAGCCTTTCGGAAAACAGTTTTCTGGCGTCAAGTATGATTTCGTCTGTCGTTTCCGCAAAACCGGTAACCTCTGCGATTGTTTCTTCACTGCAGCCACGCTTTTTAAGGTCGTGCTTCGCCAGATATTCCGCATTTCCGCCGAGCATGATATCAGTTCCACGTCCTGCCATGTTTGTCGCAATAGTCACAGCGTTAAGTTTGCCGGCCTGCGCGATGATTTCCGCTTCCTTTTCATGGTTCTTTGCGTTAAGAACATTGTGCTGTATTCCCGTCCTTTTCAGTAGGGACGATACGAGCTCACTCTTCTCAATTGAAACAGTACCCACAAGAACAGGCTGTCCCTTCCTGTGGCACTCAACGATCTGGTCAATAATAGCTTTAAATTTGCCGTTTTCGTTTTTAAAGACAGCGTCAGAATTGTCTATACGAACTAAGGGACGGTTAGTAGGAATTTCGATAATATCGAGATTGTATATGGAAATAAACTCTTCCTGCTCGGTTATCGCGGTACCGGTCATACCGGAGAGCTTTTTGAAAAGTCTAAAGTAGTTCTGGAAAGTGATTGTAGCCAGAGTTTTGCTCTCGCTTGCAACTTCGACATGCTCTTTTGCCTCGATTGCCTGATGAAGTCCCTCGCTGTAGCGTCTGCCCAGCATAATACGGCCGGTAAACTCATCAACAATGAGGACCTCGCCCTCCTTAACGACATAGTCAATGTCGCGCTTCATAATCCCGTGTGCCTTAATCGCCTGATTCAAATGATGTGATAAAGTTGAGTTTTCAAGGTCTGACAGGTTTTCGATACCAAAAGCAACCTCGGCCTTTTTAATGCCGCGGGCAGTAAGCGTTACGGTTTTTGCCTTTTCGTCAACAACGTAATCGGCATCGAGATCCTCGGCCTCCTCGTCCTTTTCGTCAACGCTGGTGTAAACTATCGGTTTCAAGCGAGAGACAAAGCTGTCAACCTGACCGTATAATTCGTTGCTCTTGTCACCCATTCCAGAAATGATAAGAGGAGTTCTGGCTTCGTCGATGAGGATGGAGTCAACCTCATCGACGATGGCAAAGTGATGTCCTCTCTGAACCATGTTGCTCTTGTAAAGCGCCATATTATCACGCAGATAGTCAAAGCCCATCTCGTTGTTTGTGCCGTAAGTAATGTCCGCATCATATGCAGCCTTGCGCTCATCATTGGTTAGCCCATGTACTATTAGTCCAACGGTAAGACCGAGAAAATGATATACCTTTCCCATCCACTCGCTGTCGCGCTTTGCAAGATAATCGTTAACCGTTACGATATGAACGCCCTTACCCTCAAGCGCATTCAGGTAAGCCGGCAGCGTTGCAACAAGCGTTTTGCCTTCGCCGGTTTTCATCTCGGAAATTCGTCCCTGATGCAGAACGACACCTCCGACGAGCTGAACTCTAAAGGGATACATTCCCAAAACTCTTTTTGAGGCTTCTCGAACGGCTGCGAAGGCTTCAGGCAAAATGTCGTCCAAAGTCTCTCCCTTAGCCAGACGTTCTTTGAACTCGTCAGTTTTGGCGCGGAGCTCGGCATCGGACATTTCTCCGTGTTTTTCCGCCAAAGATTCAATCCTGTCTGCTATTGGTTTTATCTTTTTCAGTTCCCTTCCGCTGTGGGTTCCGAATATTGTTGTTATAACACTCATTGGCAATATGCCTTCCTTTGTCGCATTCTTGGTATTTTACACACCTAACTACGTATTGTAGCACACAATTATGAATAAAAAAAGAGTCTATCCATCGCTGTTTTTACGTTTTATTCTTCCTTTTACATTATAATTACAATTTTGTTTGAAGAATTTGGGGTTCTGAGATATAATAACGATAATAAAAATTCAATTCCATCATTTTTCAAAAACCTCAGTTTTTCAACTAATGACTTTTCGCAGAACTATTAATACACACCAGCAAACAAACGAAGGGAGCGGGCTCTACTTCCCGCAAAACAATCTTATGGACACACCCCGCCTGTGGACAAAAAACTTTACAATAATCACACTCGGAAGCGCCGTATCCATACTTGGCAATTCGGTCAGCGCGTTTGCAATGGGGCTTCTCACATTAGATAAAACCGGTTCTGTTTTCCTTTACGCCTTGTTTTTGGCCGCCAACAATCTGCCAAAGATCGTTCTTCCCCTAATAGCAGGGACATTCCTGGATAAGCGCTCAAGGCGAAAAACAGTATATACGCTTGATTTTATTTCGGCGGCGCTATTCATTTTCATGTTTGCCATTACGCAAAACGGTTTTTTTAATTATCCGATTTTTCTTGTTCTGTGTATTATTATGGGGTGCATTGACAGCGTCTATATCGTTGCGTACGACAGCTTTTTCCCCATGCTTGTTTCGGAAGGCAATTTTTCAAAGGCATATTCGATTTCAAGCCTTTTATACCCTCTCGCAATTATGATGACTCCGGTCGCCGCATACATATACAAAACCGTTGGTTTGCCTCTCCTGTTCTTGTTTAACGCGTTCTCATTTCTGGTGGTCGCAATCTTTGAAACAAGGATAAAAATAAATGAAACCCACATTCAAAATAATAACAAGAGCTTTTCCTTTTGTGTTTTTAAGGAAGAATTCCGCAAAGGAATTTTATATATCAAAGCCCAAAAAGGTCTTCAGGTCATTACGGTGTACTTTTTCATTAACACCTTAACCAGCATGGGAATGGATACGTTGTGGATACCTTATTTCAAGTCCGTCCCCACACTGGGAATCATGGCATATTCCTATGCCACTACAATAAATGTTGCCGGGCGCTTAGCCGGCGGAGGACTGCAATACCGAATAAAATATCCGGCAAAGAAAAAGTTTGCGATTGCACTTGCGGTATATATTGCCACCTGTTTTATCGACGGCTCCGTTTTGTTTATGCCATATACTGTAATGCTTGTATTTTTCTTTATGGACGGGCTTTTATCCGTAATGTCCTTCAATATCCGTCTTTCCACAACGCAAAGCTACATTCCGGAGGAGTTTCGTGGGCGCTTTAACGGCGTTTACCAGATGGCCTGCAACACCGGCATCATTATGGGTGAGCTTATTGCCGGAGCACTCGCCGAGTATTTCTCCTGCCGAGCGATTATTATAGGATTGATGGCGGTAAATCTCATCGGAACCTATGCCGTAATGTACAAAGGCCGCGAACATGTAAAGCCCATTTATAATCGCGATGTTTAACAAAGAAAACATATTGGCGCTGAATAGTCATTGTCCACTTATAGGCAGACTTTTCGGCGCCATATTGGTATAGTATTACTCTTGACTGCTTTTCGATTTTAGCGTATCATGATGACAAAATATTGTCGTTTTAAATCAAAAAAGCTGCATCTTTGAAAGGATGACTTCATATGAAAACGCTGCTTTTGGGTAACGAGGCTGTCGCCCGCGGGCTTTATGAGGCCGGTTGCCGCTTCGTTTCCGCTTATCCCGGTACTCCCTCTACCGAGATTGCCGAAACCGTCGCAAAATACGATGAAATATATGCCGAATGGGCTCCTAATGAAAAGGTCGCCGCAGAGTCTGCCATCGGTGCTTCCATCGGTGGCGCGCGCTCTTTCTGTGCGATGAAACACGTCGGTCTGAATGTTGCTGCTGACCCTTTGTTCACCGTCTCTTACACGGGAGTGAACGGCGGCATGGTGCTTGCCGTGGCTGATGATCCGGGCATGCATTCTTCCCAGAATGAACAGGATTCCCGCCACTACGCCGTTGCCGCCAAGCTCCCAATGCTTGAGCCTTCCGACAGTGCCGAGTGCCTTGAATATACGAAGCTCGCCTTCGACCTTTCCGAGCAATATGATGCTCCCGTTATGTTCCGCACCAGCACAAGAGTTGCTCACTCTCAGAGCATTGTAGAGCTTTCGGACCGTGTCGAGCACGACTTGAAGCCCTACGAAAAGAATCCCGCAAAATACGTCATGATGCCCGGAAATGCGAAAAACCGTCATCCTGTTATTGAAGAGCGTACACAAAAGCTTATTACCTTTGCGGAGACAAGCGGCATTAACAGAATTGAAATGGGCGACCCCTCCGTTGGTTATGTTACGGCGGGCATCTGCTATCAGTACCTGCGTGAATGCTTCCCAAATGCCAGCGTTCTGAAGCTCGGCATGATAAATCCTCTTCCCGTTGACCTAATAGCTGAATTTGCATCAAAGGTCGATAAGCTCATCGTAGTTGAGGAGCTTGACCCTGTGATAGAAACTCATCTCCGCTCGAATGGAATCCGCGTCGACGGTGGCAAGGATCTTTTCGGGTTTTGCGGCGAGCTAAGCCAGAACAAAATTTTAAAGGCGTTGGGCATGAATACCGCACCCTTCGTTGATTTCGGCGAAACCGTACCGCCCCGTCCGCCCACACTCTGCCCTGGCTGCCCACACAGAGGACTGTTCTACACTCTCGGCAAAATGGGACTTACCGTTTCGGGTGACATCGGTTGCTATACTCTCGGTTCGCTGCCTCCCCTCACTGCCATTGACACAACTGTCTGCATGGGCGCATCAATTTCCGGTCTGCACGGCTTCAATACCGTCCGCGGAGCGGAAAGTGCAAAAAAGTCCGTTGCCGTAATCGGCGACAGCACCTTTATGCACAGCGGAATCACAGGACTTGTTGACATAGTTTATAACAAGGGAATCAGCACTGTGTTGATTCTTGATAACTCCATAACCGGAATGACTGGCCATCAGGACAATCCAACTACAGGCAAAACCTTAAAGGGTGAGCCCGCCCCCGCAGTATCTCTCGAAAAGCTCTGTGAAGCAGTCGGCGTAAAGCGCGTCCGCGTTGTCGACTCCTATGCGCTCGACGAGCTGAAAGCGGCAATTACCGAGGAACTAAAAGCAGAAGAACCCTCCGTCATTATTGCAAGACGGCCCTGCATACTTCTTCCCGAAGTAAAGACCTCGCCTGCACTCTACGTTGACCACGAAAAGTGTAAGGGCTGCCGCCAGTGTATGACCATTGGCTGTCCTTCCATCAGCTTTGTAGACAAGAAGGCAACCATAGACCCCACTTTATGCGTCGGCTGCGAGCTTTGCACTCAGATGTGCAAGTTTGAAGCAATCCTCAAAAAGGAGGCGAAATAAGATGAGCGAAACAAAAGGAATCATGATTGTCGGTGTCGGCGGACAAGGAACTCTGCTTGCCTCCAGAATTCTGGGAAGCGTCCTCATCGGACAGGGCTATGATGTTAAAATGTCCGAAGTTCACGGGATGAGCCAGCGCGGCGGCAGCGTCGTTACCTATGTCAAATTCGGCGAAAAGGTATTCTCTCCCCTTGTCGACCAAGGCGAAGCGGACTATATCATCGCCTTTGAACGTCTTGAGGCCGCACGCTGGGTCTCCTACCTCAAGGAGGGCGGCACTTTAATGATTAACGACCGCAGAATAAGCCCGATGCCCGTCATCACGGGCGCTATGGAGTATCCGAGCGAAATCGTTGAAAAGCTCCGTTCAAAAGGCACAAAAATAGTAGCCTGCGATGCGCTATCAATGGCAAGCGAGGCCGGTAACGCAAAGTCCGTCAATGTCGTTATGATTGGCATACTCTCCGCGCTAACCGAGTTTCCCGAGGAGGTTTGGCAGGCGGCGCTTACCGAATGCGTCAAGCCTAAATTCCTTGAGCTTAATAAAAAAGCCTTTTCGCTGGGACGCGAATACGCGAAAAAATCCCTTTAATCACTATATTCGCGCTGAATAAACGAAGCGAAACATGAACGACGCCGCTTTAAACAGCAGCGTCTTCTCGCCAAAAAAGCCGAAAGGAGCCAATATGCTCGGACGCCTTAGAGAAATCAATATAAAAGAAGATATGCCGACCACTTCGGACGCCATCAAGCGCGTTACCTTCAACTTGCAGCACAGCATAAGTCTGGGGTATACGGCTGTTAAAATCATACATGGTTACGGCTCAAGCGGTAAAGGCGGCAAAATCCGCACAGAGACTCGCCGCTATCTCCAGCAGCAGAAAGATAAACGCCAAATCAATGATTTTATTACAGGCGAGGACTTTTCCATATTCAACGAACCCACTAGAAACGCCTTTCTCTCCTGCGATGACCTAAGACGCGACAGCGATTTGGATCGCAGCAACAACGGAATAACCATTATAATTTTGTAGTTTCCGCGCTCAAATGAGCATATCCTAAACTATCAACAAAAATATTGACATTCCTATGTTTAAATGGTATTATTCTAAAGCTGAACTCAAATGCGGGCGTGGTTCAATGGTAGAACACCAGCCTTCCAAGCTGGATACGTGGGTTCGATTCCCATCGCCCGCTCCAACGTCGCAATTCGCCAGCATAGCAAGAGCCGCGGCAAGCCCCGTCTCTTAGCATTGCGTGCGATTGCTCCTCTCCCCCACAAAGCTTTCGTTGTGCGGGGGTCCCATGGGGAGCATGGCAGAGCAACTTTATATGCGCCAGTAGCTCAGGTGGATAGAGCAACTGCCTTCTAAGCAGTAGGTCAGGGGTTCGAGTCCCTTCTGGCGTACCAGTTTTACTTCATGCGGGATGCCGGTAATGGTTTTTGGTTCAGTATAAATGGTGGGTATAGCTCAGTTGGTTAGAGCACCGGATTGTGGTTCCGGGGGTCGAGGGTTCGAATCCCTTTACCCACCCCATAAAATCATTTCCAGAGGTTCATGCTTGAGTCTGCGATGGGATATAGTGTAATGGTAACACACTAGACTTTGACTCTGGTATTGTAGGTTCGAGCCCTACTATCCCAGCCATTTTTTATCTATGTACATGATTCAGTAGCTCAGTCGGCAGAGCATTTGCCTTTTAAGCAAAGGGTCCGGGGTTCGAATCCCCGCTGAGTCACCAACGCAAGCCTTGAAAACGCTAGGTTTTCAAGGCTTCTCTTTTTTATCTCAAATATCCCCCATCTTCCCTTGCCAAAATTCCCTATCTGTATTACAATACATCTTACAAATAAATATTCGGTGCATGGGTGCAGCTTTGTAACAAAGCCGCCTAAGAGGGAAGCGGGGTGAAAAGCCCCCACGAGCCCGTCGCTGTGTAGGAGGAGTCGTTTACAATTACCACTGAGCTATGCTTGGGAAGGTGCAAGCGGATGATGATACCGAGTCAGAAGACCTGCCCAAGCATCCGTATGAAGAGCCGCGAGTCCCGGCACTTGTACAGTTCCCTCAATGGGATAACTGCGCCTTCTTTGTACGGATTTTGCCGGTCAAAGGAGGATTTTTCATGTCAAAAAACAAAAAAACAGGTATCTTAGCTCTAATTATCCTTGTGCTTCTGGTTGCAGGTTCCTACACGGCATACCACTTTCTTATGCCCAAGGCTATGGATGGCAACAAAACCATAACAATATCCATAGACCATTTGAATGGCGACGACAAGACCCTTACTGTGAAAACGGATGCCGATTATCTGCGCGGCGCTCTGGAACAGGAAGGCTTAGTTGAGGGAACCGACGGAGACTTCGGTCTTTATATCACGGCTATCGACGGCGAAACTGCGGACGAGAGCAAGCAGCAGTGGTGGGGCTACACGAAATCCGGCGAGTACGTTGAAACAGGCGTAGATCAAACAGCGATTGAGGACGGCGACAACTTTGAATTCAAGCTCAATGAGGGCTATTAAGTCTCCAATGTCCATAAGGGAGCTTGTCGAGCTTTCACTTATGGGCGCACTGATGGTGGGCACACAGGTCGCCATGGCGGCTTTGCCCAATATCAATCTTGTTTCCGTTCTGATTATACTTACGGTGATAGTCTACGGTATAAAGGCGTTTTACCCTGTGGCTGTATTTGTGCTGCTCGAAGGGCTTATCTACGGCTTCGGGCTTTGGTTTTTCAATTATCTTTACGTCTGGGCAATACTGACAGTAATCGCGCTGCTTTTCAGAAAAAATGAAAGCCGCTTGATTTGGGCGGTTATCGCAGGTTTATTCGGGCTTAGCTTTGGTGCGCTTTGCTCGATACCCTATTTTTTCATAGGCGGTCCTGCTATGGCCTTTTCGTATTGGGTGAGCGGTATACCCTTTGATATTACCCACTGCATATCAAATTTCATACTGACGCTTCTGCTGCTCGCTCCCCTGCGGAAACTGTTTTTAAAAATCCGCCCAATCGCTTAAGCGAAATAGGCAGGAGGTTTGATCCTCCTGCCTATCTTTTTACCGATAGTTGGTTTTTGTTCCAAAACAAATCCTTTTCCACTATATCTTATCAGAATTCATCTTTTTACTTATGTAGACTGTCAACGCCACAATGGCCATGTACACAAGAAATACGATCCATGCAATGCTCCACAGGTTGTAAAAACAAGCGACAATCAGATACGCGCTGGTCGTTAGGGCAAGCCCAGCGAGAGCAATCTCTATACCCATACATTTTTTAGGCGAGCTTTTTCCAAACGTTATTAAATCGGTCAGTATGTAAACAAACACGATTACAGGAACTATGAGCCAGCTGTATTCCCACACTGTTTTACCGTATATCTCCATAACGAAAAGATTTGGGAAAACATATATCGGTGGAATTAAGCTAAAGAACAGAAAGCCTAAGGAACAACGCGATAGGACCTTCATATCAAACATCCGCGCATATCCAAGCGCATTGACTGCTAGGTATACAAGATATATAAATGCGCCTCCAACGCCTATAAGCCATGTGCTTTCAAAGCTCCTAACGGTTACCATGCTTATATACAGGTATGCGCAGGTAAATGCAATAAAGTAGAAGGCGCTAAAAGCCAAAGATCCGATAAACTTTTTCCTTAATGCCCCTAGCTTGCTGCCGGTTTCAACCTCTCTGATTGCCAGCTTGTAGTTATCCATAAATGTAAGCGCATTTTCATAGCTTTTCTCTTTTGACATACCGTTGCTTTGGCAATCTCGGTATTTATCACGCATCATCGAATACAGCTCCTCACGAAGCTCGATAATTTCATCGGTTTTTGGATAAAGCCTGAACTTTTTATCAACATATCTCCTTAATTTTTCTTCCATTAGGCAATGCCCCCAAACAACATGTATGATGTTATGTCGGACATCATATCGGAGTTTACCTTCGCTGAATATAGTTTGGATTCTTTTGAGTAATTGTTCATTACCGAAAGTGCAAGTGCGTAGCTTTTCTCTTTTGACATACCGAAGTGCTGACAATTCCTGTATTTATCGAGCATCACTAGTAACAGTTTTTCACTAAACTCCATCATTTTCTTTGTGTTTGGGTAGACAACAAACTTTCTGTCTATATACTCTCTTATCTTGTTTTCCATTATAGTCTCCTTCAACCAAGTTGTTCTTTATAGGTTTGTTTCTCTTCGCTCCTTCACCTTGCAGACTAATAGTCCTTAGCCTTTAACGTGTTTAGTATAGAATTAAAAAAGAATGTTAATTGTGCGAAGAGGTGGCCTCAATCCGAGCTGTCTTTCATTTTTTGAACTTTTACAGTACGTGACGGTATCCTGTACCTATTTGAAAGATCCTGTGATATACGTATGCGGTTGTCGCGGCAAGTCCCATGAGAGCACACATATATCTTGAGCTTCTTTGGTGTATGTTTTTTTCTGAATTATTCATTTTAGTTTCCTCCGATTAAATTGTTCAATATGACGTTGATTTCTTTCCACTCTTTTACCCTGGCAGCATAATACTCCCTGCCTTTTTCAGTAATTGAGTAATATTTTCGTCTGGCGCCTGCATCCTCGTCTCCCCAGTATGTAGTTATAAGCGCTTCTTTTTCCATTCTTTTAAAGGCAGTGTATATTGTTGCATCCTTTATATCGATTAAACCTTTTCCTTTTTCAAGGATTTTTTTGAGAATATCGTAACCGTAGGAATCAGCGTCTTTAAGTATCCCTATTATTATTGTTTCCGTATGCCCTCTAAGAATGTCGCTTGAATAGCTCACCATTTCGCCTCCTTCATTACCTAATCAGGTTATATATATAATAACTCATGTTATCCTGTTTGTCAACTAACTTATTATCATACTAACCTATTTGAAAAATTCAGCGTGTTTTTAAATCCAAGAATTCTTAACATCTCATATCAGCAAAGAAGCGAAGAAGGCGGGTTAAAACCCACCTTCTTCGTCATATATAACTTCATTTTACAGGAAAATCTGTTTTACTGCAACGCATTGATACTTCTGGCACAGGCAGTCATTTTAAATCAATGGAGCTATGTCAAAAAACTTGGTGTTCTTGTTTAGCTCCTGTATTCTATTTAATCCCCACTGATTTTTAAATAGTATTACCGGTCTTTCGTACTGATCTTCCAATAGTAGTGCCTCGTTGTAACTCAGCAAATCCTTTGAGAATTTTTCTGTGTCGGTCCAGCGCGCCAACATATAAGGAAGCTGTCTTATCCCTATTTCCGTATTATATTCATGCTTCATCCTGTATTCGAGCACCTCGAACTGCAGTACCCCTGCAACGCCGATGGTCAGCGTTTCCACTCCTAAATCCGGTTGTTTGAAGACTTGTATAGCACCCTCTTCTGAAATCTGCTTGATTCCCTTTAGAAACTGCTTTCTTTTTGATGAATCCTTTGCCATTACTTCGGCAAAGTGTTCCGCCGGGAACATGGGAATACCCTCATATTTAAATGTCTTATCTCTGCTGCAAAGTGTATCGCCGATATTGAAAATGCCCGGGTCAAAGACGCCGATAATGTCCCCGGCGTACGCTTCCTCAACCGATACTCTTTCCTGCGCCATAAACTGTTGCGATTGCGACAGGCGAACGGTTTTCTTTGTTCTGACATGACTGACTTCCATGTTTTTTTCAAACTTGCCTGAGCAAATCCTGATAAAGGCCATTCTGTCTCGATGTGCCGGATCCATATTTGCCTGTATTTTAAACACAAAGCCCGAAAAGTCATCATCATATGGCTCAATACTGCCTTCACTGTGTTTTCTGGTGCCGGGCGAAGGAGCCATATCTATAAAGGCTTCGAGAAATGGACGTACGCCGAAATTCGACATGGCGCTTCCGAAAAACATCGGCGTAAGCTCTCCAGCACTGACTTTATCCATATCAAAGTCATCTCCGGCAATATCCAGTAATGAAATATCCTCACGAAGCTTATTGTAAAGATTCGCGCCCAGAATCTTTTTAAAGCGCTCATCATCAATGCGACCGGTATCCGACATAGCCATACTCTGTCCACGCTCGCCGCTTTCGAATAGTTCAATCTGAGATTTCCTGCGGTCATAAACTCCCTTGAAATCTCCGTCCACTCCTATTGGCCAGTTCATTGGGTAAGAACGGATTCCTAGAGTCTCTTCGATTTCCTCCATCAGTTCAAGTGGGTTTTTGCATGAGCGATCCAGCTTGTTGACGAAAGTGAATATGGGTATACCCCTCATTCTGCAAACATGAAACAACTTTTTTGTCTGCTCCTCCACGCCCTTTGCTCCGTCAATCAGCATCACAGCACTATCTGCCGCAATCAGGGTTCTATAGGTATCCTCGCTAAAATCCTGGTGTCCGGGTGTGTCCAAAATGTTGATTCGATATCCGTTGTAATCAAAATTCAAAACACTTGATGTGACAGATATGCCTCGCTCCTTTTCAATCTGCATCCAGTCGGAAACTGCGTACTTAGTTGATTTTCGTCCTTTTACCGTCCCCGCGAGCCTTATCGCTCCTCCGAATAGGAGCAGCTTTTCTGTCAGCGTCGTCTTTCCCGCATCTGGGTGAGATATAATTGCAAAGGTCTTTCTTCGATTTACTTCTTTTTCAATTGCCATTTTCAAATAACATCCTTAGTTAATTTTCTTTGTATTTTGATGGTCTGTTCTTTACTTTCAAAATAACTTTAAATACAAATTACATTCAAACACTAAAAAAGGAGAGTTTAAAAACAAAACTCTCCTTTTTGATTTTTCCCTATAACTACATAACTACTAATTCAAGAAATCCCTGAGTTTTTTACTGCGGCTCGGATGGCGGAGCTTGCGCAGCGCCTTTGCCTCAATCTGGCGGATACGCTCACGGGTAACGTTGAATTCCTTGCCCACTTCCTCAAGCGTGCGCGTTCTTCCGTCCTCAATACCGAAGCGCAGACGCAAGACTTTTTCCTCGCGCGGTGTAAGGGTTGCAAGAACCGTCATCAGCTGCTCCTTGAGCAGAGTAAACGAAGCCGCCTCGCTCGGTTCGGAAGCATCCTCGTCGGGGATAAAGTCGCCCAGATGGCTGTCCTCCTCCTCGCCTATCGGCGTTTCGAGGGAAACCGGCTCCTGCGCGATTTTCAGAATGTCGCGCACCTTTTCGACGGGCATACCCATCTCTTCCGCAATTTCTTCGGGCGAGGGATCGTGTCCCAGTTCCTGAAGAAGCTGGCGTGAAACTCTGATGACCTTGTTTATCGTTTCAACCATATGGACAGGTATGCGGATGGTACGCGCCTGATCGGCAATCGCTCTCGTAATTGCTTGGCGTATCCACCACGTTGCATATGTTGAAAATTTGTAGCCCTTTGTATAGTCAAATTTCTCAACAGCCTTAATGAGGCCAAGATTGCCCTCCTGAATAAGATCGAGGAAAAGCATTCCGCGTCCTACATAACGCTTTGCAATGCTGACGACAAGGCGCAGGTTTGCCTCCGACATGCGACGCTTTGCATCTTCGTCACCATCGGCCATCCGAATAGCAAGTTCAATTTCTTCGTCGGGGCTTAGAAGTGGAATTTTCCCAATTTCCTTGAGATACATGCGCACGGGATCGTCGGTCGAGAAGGAATCGACCATGTTCACGGTGCTGGCAATTTCGTCCTCGGTAACTTCCTCGAGTTCTTCAAGCTCCTCAAGCTCAGGAAGCGCCTCTTCATCAATCGGGCGCAGATAGTCCTCTCCTGCGGTTTCGATGCCCAGATTTTCAAGCGTGTCATAAAACTTATCAATCTGCTCAGCGTCCAGATTGAGGTTTTCAAGCACGTCCATGAGTTCTTTGGAGGTTAGCTTTCCTGCCTTCTTGCCCTTTTCAATCAGCTCACGCAGCCAGTCCTCATTGGTTTTTTCCGGGACTGTCCCAAGTTCTTCCTGCGCTTCTGTTTCAACTTCGGCTATTGCAATCAGCTTCATTTTTGATTCGTCTTTTTCTTTTGCAGCCATTATCTTCACCCTCCATAACCCTTGCTCTCGCGCATTTTATTAGCAACCTCAATTAGATTTGGGCCATCCCCGTCGCTATTTTGCTGTTTTGCGAGTTTTTCGGTTTTTATTATTTTTATGTAATCGCTCAGAGCCTTTTCGCTTTGCGAAAGTTCTGTAGGTTGATTAAGTATTTCGGTCAGAATTGATATTTCTTCATTTGTAAAATGTTCGGCCAACAAAGCCAGTGATGGCTGTGCGCCGTGTTTAGTGTGTTTCGCAAGCTCGGTAAAAATTCTCGCAAGCAGCGGCGAAGAAAAATCATCCTCACTTAGTTGCGTCTTCTCGGTGAAAAGCGAGGGCTCATAGTACAGCATCCTCAGCACGCCCTTTTCCGCCGCCGCGCTTTTTACATTCTCGTAACGCAGACTTTTCTCTCGTGGCTGCTGAAAATGCGAAGGTCTGGAATTTTCGGTCTCTTGCTTTTTTCTTGCCTGTCCGAGGAGTTTTTTGCGGATGCGCTCCACCTCGGTGATAACCGTATCTCCCGAAACCTTTGCCATATCTGCCGCCTTACGCGAATACACCTCGCGCTCAACTGTGCTTGGCAGGCTGGCAACAAGCCCTGTTGCGTCTTTTATAAAGGCGACCCTACTCTCGTCAGCACTGAGGTCATATTTTGCTGCAATGTCTGATAGGCGGTATTCAATGTGGCTTTCCGACCGCTTGAGCAGATTTTCAAAAGCGGCAGCGCCGAACTTCTTGATGTATTCATCGGGGTCTTTTGCTCCGGTCATCCGAAGCACGCGCACCTTAATATCGAGCTGCTGCAAAATTGTAATCGCTCTTTGCGAGGCTTTTTGCCCCGCCTGATCACCGTCGTATGCGATAACGACCTCTCCCACATATCGCGAAATGAGCCGCGCCTGCTCCGGTGTCAGCGAAGTTCCGAGCGAAGCCACCGCGCAGTCGATACCGGCCTGATGCATCGCCACAACGTCTATATTCCCCTCTGACAGGATTATATATCCCATTTTTGACTTTTTAGCCAAATTCATGGCAAAAAGATTGTGGCTCTTACTAAAAACTAGCGTTTCGGGGCTGTTCATATACTTTGGTTCACCGTCGTCAAGTATACGGCCCGAAAAGCCGATAACACTGCCTCGAACATCAATGACTGGAAACATCAGACGATTTCGGAAGGTGTCGTAAATCCCTCCGTCGCCCTTTTTTGAAGCTCTTGCAAGCCCCGCATCCAGAAGTTCGGTTTTCGTGTAGCCCTTTTTCTGCATCGCGCTGACCAGCCCGTCCCACGAATCGGGCGCAAAGCCAAGTCCGAAGCGAGTCACCATCCCAGGAGATATATCGCGTTTAACTATGTATTGCCTTGCGATTTCGGCGTTTGGGGCGGAAAGCTGATCGTAGAAATAGCGTGCCGCGGCGCGGTTAATTTCAAGCATTCGTTCGCGGCGCGAGTAATTCTCGTCCTTTTCGTCCTCGGGGACCGCCATACCAACGCGTCTTGCTAAAAATCTAATCGCATCGGGATACGAAAGGTTTTCAATTTCAATTATGAAATTTATAACGGAGCCGCCCTTGCCGCAACCGAAGCAATGATAAATCTGTTTATCGTTTGAGACGGAAAACGACGGAGACTTTTCGCTGTGAAAAGGACACAGCCCGAACATGTTGTTTCCGCTTTTCTTTGTAAGCCTGACATAAGAGGACACGACGTCGTTTATATCGTTGCGTTCTGTGAGTTCCTTTATAAAACTCTCGGGGAAAGCCATATCGTCGCCTCCGTTTCCGTAAAGACTCTCTTTTTCGCTATTATTCGATAGCAAATAACGACAGCACGTTAGAAATAAACGGTTTTTGAAAATGCCTCGCCTATTAGCTTATTTAACCTGCCATGCGGCGGGGATATAAATGCTGCTGAATTTGAACACGGCATAGTCATCGGTCATTCCCGAAACGTAGTCGCATACGGCGCGTTCAATGCCCTCGTCATCAGCAATGCGCTTGTAGTCCTCTGGGAGCTTATCTGGATTTTTTTTGTAATAATCCCAGATGCAGCCCAGAATATTTGAAACCTTGGCCTCTTCGCCCTTCGCATTCGGATTGCTATAGACCGTGTCGTAAAGAAAATCATAAAACACATTTGCTGCTTGCGTCATATAGGCGGACATTTTTATCTCGCCCTCGGCGCTGCTATCGATGATGTCTTTTATTATAGTGTCGATTCTCATGCTGTGGCGCTCACCCATTCTCTCGCGGACAAGAGGCGGAATATCGTCTGCGGTAAGAATACCGGCGCGGATTGCGTCGTCAACGTCGTGGTTGATGTATGCAATCCTGTCCGACAACCTAACAACGGTAGCCTCCGCCGTGTCATCCGGCGCACCGATGGTGTGGTTTAAAATGCCCATGCGGGTTTCAAAGCAGAGATTTAGTCCCTTGCCCGATTTTTCAAGCCTGTCAACAACGCGCAGACTTTGTTCGTAGTGCTTAAAGCCGCAAGAATAAATATCACAGAGCGCACGTTCTCCTGCATGACCGAAGGGAGTATGTCCTAGATCGTGACCCAGCCCGATAGCTTCTGTCAAGTCCTCATTGAGCTCAAGCGCCCTCGAAATTGTCCTCGCGATCCTCGCAACCTCCAGCGTATGGGTCAGCCGCGTACGGTAATGGTCGCCCTCAGGCTGAAGAAACACCTGCGTTTTATGTTTCAGACGACGGAATGACTTGGAATGAGTAATTCGGTCAACGTCGCGCTGGAAACATGTGCGCACTTCGTCCTGTTCTTCAAATACGGCGCGTCCTTTTGAGTTCTCTGCCAGAACACCGCGCTCGGAAATCATAAGGTGTTCAAGCGCTTCTCGTTTTTCTCTTGGGTTTTGCAAAGCAATTCACCTCCGAATAGTGGGGGTAAAACATTCTATCTTACTTATACGACATTGCCTGCCATTTTCCTCTTTTTTTAAAATAATTTATGTATATATAATTTTTATTATATATACATAAATAGGAGTTTGTTTTAAAAATAAAATTAAAGTGGCCCCCTATGTGATATTTTACCCCCAGAGTAGACAGTAGAAAAAGAAAACTGTTAACACTGGGGGTAAAATTATGCCACATAAGGGGAAATTATCGGCAGAAGAGAAGATACGAATAGTAG
>Ga0209125_1000329_pt1 | contig 67414 bp, 72 predicted proteins | sample BarGraIncub1131A_FD_184503 | JGI IMG/M metagenome (GOLD analysis project Ga0209125, IMG submission 184503) | Arctic peat soil microbial communities from Barrow, Alaska - Barrow Graham LP Incubations 11-31A (SPAdes) (version 2) | ecosystem: Environmental > Terrestrial > Soil > Wetlands > Peat... | reverse complement strand
CTCGTTTCTCTGCTTTTCTTCGCTTTCCTTTGTGGCGTAGATGCTGTGTATCCGCACCTCGCAGTTTGCCGGCATAGAGCCAGTTGTAGATGGTTTTGAAGCTGACAATTCCGAGAGTTTCTGTATTGGCAATTTGCTCTGGTGACCATGTGGCTAAAAGCTTCTGCTCTATGATTGAAGCCAGAGCGTCCGACTGTTTTCCCTTGGGCCTAGAATTGCTTCGTCGAGTTCGATATGCCGACTCCGATGAAACACCTGTATAGCCCGTCTCAGTTTTGTTTCGGTCCGACTCTCTGTCTATACAAGAGTGATGTCGGCCAAGGCGTGTTGCAATGGCACGATTAGTGTAGCCCAGAGTCAATAATTCCTCTATGCGTCCTCGCTCGATTGTGCTAAGATGGTGGTAGCTCATATTGCTGCCTCCATCTGAATGTTGTGTGAACAGCTTCATTCTACAATCTATCAATAATATTAATAAAACCGAAATAAAAAATAAACAAATTGACCATAATAGCATTGAATTCATTTTGGAGGGGTTAAAATGAAAAAAATATCAGCTATTATTACAATGATTTTAATGCTTCTTGCAATGCTTGGCGGCTGCAAGTCGAATGTCGTGACGCCGACTGTAAGTCCCAATGTACCAGTAGTTTCTGAAAGTTCGGCAATACCTTCTCCGGCAGTAGCTTCAAGTCCGAAAGTTTCCGCAACGGTGAAGCCATCAGCAAGTCCGGCGGCCGCTCCAACTACTTCAAAGTAGGCGAACATGAAAAAAAGACGAGCGTATCTAAGATACGCTCGTCTTTTTTTAGGCTTTGTTATTTAACGTAGATTTTAGCCAAAGGGTCAATGCTTATGCAGCGGGAGAAGCAGAGGGAGCAACAACAGGAGTTTCAGAAGCAACAGGAGCAGAAGCCTCGGTGGAAGTCTCGGGGTTGGTGGTTGCGGGCTCTTCTGATACAACAGGTGAAGTGCTAGTCACAGCAGCCTTTGTTCCGCAGCCTGCAAAAGCAGCGATAAGCATCATTGCGGCTAGAACTACAGTAAAAGTCTTTTTCATAGTTTTTTCCTCCAAACTAAGATGTCGTTCTTGGTAACAATTGTCGTTTCCAAGTAACTTAATGATACTAACACCGAAGGGGACATAAGTCAATAGAAAACAGCAAATAGTTAATAGCTTGTTAACAGATAATTAACATTTGGCTTTCGAGTGATATATTATGGCTTAGCGTTCAAATGGAGGAATCAGCTAATTGAAGACGAGGCAAACTGGTGTTCAACGAGCAAAACAGGCAACACGATTACTTAAGGTTTTGAGCGTATTCAGCGTACTTATCGATTTTTTCGGCGCAATCCCGCTTGCTTTCGCCGCTAACAAGAATATAAATCTTGATTTTCGGCTCGGTGCCTGATGGGCGGACAATGAACGCGGTGTCGTCATCAAGCTCAAAGTACAGAACGTTTGAACCGACGATATTAGTTTTGTCAACAAGACCGAGACCGGGGACGATAATTTTGCCGCTTTCGTAGTCCCTCTCCCGCAGAACCTTGACATTGCAGATTTCAACGGGAGGATTTTCCCGTAGCCTTGCCATCAAATTCTGCATTTTTTCGAGCCCGTCAATGCCGGGCATAACAAGATTAAGCGTTTTTTCCGAATAGTAGCCGTATTTTTCATAAAGACCGTCCATAGCCTGCAAAAGCGTCATGCCTTTTTCAAAGTAGAAAGCCGCCATCTCGGCGATGAGCATAGAAGCCGTAACCGCATCCTTGTCGCGAACATAGTCGCCAATCATGTAGCCGTAGCTTTCTTCGTAAGCCAAGATGTAGCTAAAGCTGTTGGCAATTTCGTATTCAGCAATTTTTTCGGCCATGAATTTGAAGCCGGTAAACGTGTCATCAATGTGGACGCCGTTTTGCAGTGCAACCTCGCGGGCCATTTCCGTTGTGACAATGGTTTTGACAGCGGCGGCGTTTTCGGGAAGGGTGCCGATTTTTCTTCTTGCAGTAATAATGTAGTCCAGAAGGAGGACGCCGGTCTGATTGCCGGTAACCGGAACAAACTCGCCATTATCGTCGCGAACCATTATTCCGACTCTGTCAGAATCGGGATCAGTACCGATTATAAGGTCGCAGTTTTCGCTCTTGGCAAGGTCAATGGCAAGATAAAAACCCGCTGGGTCTTCCGGGTTTGGACTTTTTACAGTGGGGAACGTGCCGTCAATAATCATTTGCTGAGGTACGGGAAGGATGTGTTTAACCCCAAGACGTCGGAGCGCTTCGGGAACAAGTTTATAGCCGGCGCCGTGGAAGGGAGTGTAGACAACTTTGAAACTATCAGCGACACGAGAAACAACTTCACGATCAATTGATTGGGAAAGAACGTTTTTCAAGAACTCCTCGTCCGTTTCGGCACCAAGGGTTTCGATAAGTCCTTCATTCACCGCTTCAGTGTAAATCATTCTTTTTATACCGGTGAAAATGTCGATATGAACCATCGCGTCAGCAATCGCCTGAGCGTGTTTTGGCGGAAGCTGCGCCCCATCGGCCCAATAGACCTTATATCCGTTATATTCCTTCGGGTTGTGGCTCGCGGTGACATTTATACCGGCGGTAGCGCCGTATTTACGTATGGCAAAGCTTAGCTCAGGGGTGGGACGCATTTCATCAAATATTCTTACGGGAATTCCGTTTGCCGCCATCACGGAAGCGGCAGCGCGCGCAAAAAGCTCACTGTTTTCACGGCAGTCATAACAGATGATAATTCCGTTTTTAATAGCCTCGGCGCCCTCGGCGCAAATAACCGAGGCGAAGGCCTGCGTTGCGTGCCGAATGACGTGCCTGTTCATGCGGTTTAGACCCATGCCCATTATTCCGCGAAGTCCGGCGGTTCCAAATTCGAGGGGAGCGAAGAATCGACTCTTAATCTCTTCCTCATCTGCCGAGATGTCATCAAGCTCTTTCCACTCGCTTTCAGACAATGCGGGAGAGTCCATCCAACGGCGGTATTCTTCCATAAAATTAGTCATTCGGTGCTTCCTCCTGAAGAGAAACAGCGTCGTCATGAACTGAAGCGGGGACATAAATGTCCGCACCCTCACCGCTCATGCCGAGAACGACTTTTCCAAAGCCACCGCTTCCGGGATAAAGTTTTACGGCGGGAATTCCGTATGCAAAAAGCATATTTATTAACATATCGTCTTCCATGTCGACAGAAGTGCAGTGCTTGAGAAAAACCGGTTCTTCGGGCTCACCGTCAATTTTCGGCCAATCTTTGTAAGCCTGGCCCAGATTGGACTTGTACCAAGACGGGTTATCGGCACCATTCGCGGCTTGCAGACTATCGTCCGAAGCGGCCTTTTTATCATTTTTATGATTGAAAAACGACATATTGTACTCTCCTTGAGAAGGCCTGTAAAGATATAGATTACAGGCTATTTGTGGTATTTGCTGCCCTCGTTTATCATTATACCCCTGTAAGTCTGTTCTGCAAGCATAACCCTTGCCAAATGGTGCGGAAAAGTCATTACGGACATCGACAAACACAAATCTGCGCGCTCTTTTATAAATATGTCCAATCCAAAAGAGGACCCGACTATAAAACAAATTCTGCTTTTCCCCTCATTTGCACATTTCCGGAACAGTTCGGCAAAAGCGTTGCTGGAGAGTTGCTTGCCCTCAATGCACATTGCAATAACGTATGCTCCGGAGGGTATATGACTTTCGATTGAAAAAGCCTCTTTTGAAAGACCTGCCTCAATTTCCGCCTGTGAGGGCTCCTGCGGCAACCTGACCTCGGGAAGCTCATTAAGCTCAAACTTGCAGTATGGTTTCAGCCGCTTTTCATATTCGGCGAAAGCCTTTATGTAATGGGTTTCTCTCATGCGTCCAACGCAAATCAGGTTTATGCTCAGCATAATATTTCGTCCTTAACCGAGAGCTGAAGTATATCATTTTCCGGTGCGACCTTGAGAACAAGCTCGTTTTCGGTGTCGATGCCATCGGCGGAAAGAATGTCCAACACGCTTCTTCGCGCGATTGAGGGCTGATTGTTTTCGCGGCTCAAATGACCCAAAATCATTTTTCGTGTGCCATGTTTGTAAAGCTCCCTAGCGAGAAGTCCACAGGCGTCATTGGATAAGTGCCCGTTGTCAGAAAGAATTCTACGTTTTAGGTAAAATGGATATGAGCCGCTATTTAGCATTTCAAGGTCGTGATTTGCCTCGATGACCGCGGCATCGGTTCCCCGCAGACCCTCAAGAATTTCATCGGTTACGTGTCCAAAATCCGTGCAGAATCCGAAGACACTGCTGCCCGTCAGTCGATAGCCGACACTTTCGGGAGTGTCATGCGGCGTGTGGAAGGGAAGAACCGACAGCCCGTGGATGTCGTAATCCTGTCCCGGCAATAGCAAGGTCAAATAATCTTCGACCCCCGCAATTGACCAACTGAGATGATTGGCAACTGTACGGGGGGCAAATATCGGTATATCGTAGTGCTTGATAAAGGTATTAAGACCATAAACATGGTCGCCGTGTTCGTGAGTTATAAGTATGCCGTTTAGCTGCTCGGGCAGCATATCAAGCGCTTTAAGCGATGCTACGATACGTTTCGTGGAGATTCCGGCATCTATAAGAACAGCCGTGTCTCCGTCTTTAACAAGGGTGCAGTTTCCGCCGGAGCCGCTAGAAATTGTATAGATTTGCATAGAATGTTTCCTCGATTGTTATACTACTGCGGATGAGTACTCATCCGGTTCGGAAATGCAGGTGATGTCCGCGCCCAGACTGTTCAGCTTGCCGACAAGATCCTGATAGCCGCGCTCAATGTAGGAAACTTCTTCAACGACGGTCTCGCCCCTTGCGCAAAGTCCGGCGATTACAACCGCTGCTCCCGCGCGCAAATCACAGGCAGCAACTGTCGAGCCAGTAAGGAAGGAAACGCCCTCGATAACGGCGGTCTTGCCGTCGACCTGAACCTCGGCACCCATTTTTTTGAGTTCGGAAATATACTTGTAGCGATTGTCCCAAACACTTTCGGTCACAACGCTTGTACCTTCAGCAAGGCACAGTACCGTGCTGATCTGGGGCTGCATGTCGGTTGGAAAACCGGGGTAAGGCTGAGTCTTTATGTTTGCGCGTATAAGCTTTCCGGTGCGACGCACAACGACGGAATCGGGGAGCTCTTCTATTTCAACGCCCATTTCGCGAAGCTTTGCGCTGATGCAGTCCAGATGCTTTGGAATGACGTTTTTAATTGTGATTTCGCCGCCTGTTGCGGCAACGGCTGCCATATAGGTTCCGGCTTCTATCTGGTCGGGTATTATTGAATAAGTGCCGCCGTGAAGCTTTTCAACGCCATAAACTTTGATTGTATCGGTACCGGCACCGCGCACATCCGCGCCCATGGAGTTCAGGAAGTTGGCAAGGTCAACGATGTGTGGCTCTCTTGCCGCGTTTTCGATTGTTGTTTTACCCTGAGCCTTCGATGCGGCAATCATGATGTTCATGGTAGCGCCGACCGAAACCTTGTCGAGGTATATTTTGGTGCCGGTAAGCAGACCGTTTGGTGCCTCGGCATAAACAAAGCCACCCTTGACCTCAATCTGAGCGCCAAGCGCCGTCATGCCCTTTATGTGCTGATCGATAGGACGTACGCCAAAATTACAGCCGCCAGGCATCGTGGTTTTTGCGGAGCCGAAACGGCCCAACATAGCGCCGATAAGGTAATATGAAGCGCGTATTTTTCGCATTAAATCATAGGGTGCGCCGTCCTTGCGAACACTTGTGCAATCGATTTCAACTGTGCTTATATTTATTACGCGAACCTTGGCGCCCATTTCGCTGAGAATTGTGAGGAGCATATCGGTATCGCTGATTTGAGGTATATTTTCTATTCTGCAAATTCCTTCGACCATTAGGGCCGCGGGGATGATTGCAACAGCGGCGTTTTTAGCTCCGCTTATCTCAACTTCACCATAAAGAGGCTTGCCGCCTCTAATAACATATTTATCCAAATATTACACCTTCCCGTGACGAGAAAATATCGCACACTTTTATATTATGTATGACACCCGAAGTGAGAGATAATAGCCGCGAAATAGACTAAAAATATTCTCCCATGAAGGCAAAAAACAGTGCCTTTTTATGAATTGTCATTAAATTATAACATAAAGTTTACAAAAATACAACAGAAAAGAAATGCTGAAAATCAGGGAGAACTCTCGATATTTTCGGCTTCGCCAGTCTGGGCATCGATATAGTGTGAGCCTGAGTTTGTCACAATACACCAGACAGGTTTTAAGGTGCAATTTTGGGATATGGCGGAATTCATCTTGTACTGGATATTAACATCGTTTATCTCGCTACAGACGTAGCCTGTAGCGTTCACAAATTCCAAAAAATTCATAAGAATGGTTACGCTGTCGGGATAATTTTCGGAGGACAGGACGGAATACTTGGTGTCAAGAGGCCGGGTCCCGTTGATTAACCAGAGATAATTAGACGTGAAAACAAAACTAATTCTTTCGTTGTATATAGCCGTTCCGTCCCAAGCGCCGCAAAGAGTTACCGTGGTAGTAGAGCCTTCTTCAGTTACAACAGGCTGAATATCGCTGCATTCGATATTCAGCTTTTTAAGAGTAGCCGTTGCTGTAGCAATAGGACTTTTGCCTGTGGAAATTACGCCGGCGTTCATCGAAATTTCGAATTCGCCTGTTCCACGGAACTTTGCCTGACCGTCCGTGCCCAGATAAAAATAGCTGTTGCCGCCCTGATCCTCTACCGTGCAGTTCCCTATAAGCTCGGAAATGTTTCTTTTCTCGGTGCTCATGTTGCGTGCGAGGGAAAGCTGCGCAGGGGTATAATTCGGAAGTACAATGCTAGGATTAAGAGTAATTCCGTTTTCGGAGAGTACGGTTTCCAATGCCTTCTTGCGATAAGTATCTGCTTTGCGCGCTTCTCTTGCACTGGATATAACAATGACAAGCAAAAAAACGTTGACTAAAGCGAGAAGGATGATGATAAAGTTTTTAATTTTTGACTTATCCACTTAATGCTCCAATCAAAGTCAGTTGATAATCCAAGTGCAGTCAACGGAGTCGGATTTATCCTCGTAGGTGAGGACAGGCTCTCCACCTTTTGCTTCCGCAATTACGCTTGCCTGCTTTTCCGGCAGTGCCATAAGGGTGCCGCCGGAGGAAACGTACTTTCGGTAGCTAAGTTCGGCTCTGATAATAGCGCCTCCGCTAATATCAAAGCTTGCCGCAAAGCCGCCGCGCGGCAATGTAACGGGTAATCCGTCCACGTAGTATCCGAAGTTGACACTGCAGGAGGAAGGCGAAGCCGCGCTAGTAACGCCAACAAGGCCTAAAGAAGCATCACCGGACGTAAGTCCGATGCTGTTTTTAACTATTTCGTAGCATGAGGAAATAGAGTCTATTATCGAAAGAGCGCCGGAATTGCTGCTTAAATATAGACCATTATTACCCGTAACGCTGAAGATTACTGCACCGGAGGCTTCGACACGAAGGGTCTTTTCCCCGTCAACATAGACTTGCGAACCATCCGTTTCGGTATACTCCGAAACAGTTTGTTGGTTCATTCCGAAAAAGGGGAGTAGATTTGAACTATCAAAAGAGTTGTCGCGCACTGGATTTGATACTGTTACCGCGCTGAGCGTCCCACTCTCGTGTGAAAAGATGAAATATGGGTCAAGATTTGCGTATTCTACGCCTAATTCAAAGGCGAAGTTCGCGGTTCCTATCGGGCAATCGGCAATTTTTGGCGAAAGGGAGGAAAAGTCGCGCGCTGTTTCACAGCTGAAGATTTTACCGTCGCCCTCGCTGATAAAGTACAAAGTCATGTTTCCGTCATCGTTGCCCAGAAACAGTCTTCTCGCGGTTTTTGAAGAAACTTCGCCGGTGATGTCATATCCCAGCCATGAAGCTATCGCAGAAAGCGGCTGCGGATAAAGATAATCGAAAAACACACCGCTGCCGCTAAGTGCCTGCTGCCATTGTTCTACAGATATTTCTTTTAAATTACCGGAAGAACCTAAAGCCTCTCCCAGATATGTGGTAAACTGCGATATTAATTTGTCCTTACTTTGGCTGTCGTACTTCACGGCATAGTGAGAACCGTCCTCTGTGGTAGTAAGGAGAAAGACTGGAAAAGCGGCGTTGCCGGAAATTTCGCTGTCAGGAAGGTTAGAGGTGCTCGCGCCGGAATTACCGCTGAAAAGATTGCTTAAACTTTCAAAAACGCTTTCCTGTCCGTTGACTACGGCCTTGAAAAGAAGAAAAACAGCTGATATAAAAAGCAAAACAATAACGCAGTTCTTTGCCATATTTATAAGCTTTGCCTTATCCTTCATTCTTCGGACCCTCCACGGGAAGCGACATTGTAATAACCGTTCCCTTTCCCTGACGGCTGGTAAGTGCGATGCTGCCATTGTGACGGTTTACTATTTCTTGTGCGATTGACAGTCCCAGACCGGTGCCGCCGGATTCGCGGCTTCGCGCCTTGTCGACACGGTAGAAACGGTCGAACACCTTATTGACATCCTCCTTAGGAATTCCGATGCCGTTGTCGCGCACGCTTACCCACACAACATCGTCTTTTCTGCCGGCGGTCATGGCGATGACGCCGCCATCACGGGTGTATTTAATGGCGTTTGAAACCATGTTTATCAAAACCTGTTCAATTCTTGCCTCGTCGCCGACAATATCCGGAACAGGTGTTTTAAAGTCAATTGTGAAGCGGTGCTTGTGCTTCTGGGCATCAAGAAGCATAGCATTATATACATCGTGAATGGAGGTTGTAAAAGAAAAGCGTACGAATTTAAACTCTATGCTTCCGGCGTCAAAGCGGGAAAGCATAAGCAAATCCTGAACGATATTAGTCATGCGGTCACTTTCTTTTACTATGACACCAAGAAACTCTTTTTCAGTTTCCTTTGGCATGCTAGCCGAATCCTGAAGAGTTTCGGCATAGCTTCTGATGCTGGTTATGGGGGTGCGCAGCTCGTGGGAAACATTGGCGACAAATTCGCGGCGCATAGCCTCGGATTTTTTTAGGTCGTCCAGTGTCTTTTGAAGTTGGGCTGCCATCCTATTGAAGGTTCGGGTCAAAACACCAATCTCGTCTTTGGCATCAGAATTCAAATTTGGTGAGAAATCACCTGCCGCAACACGCTCCGCCGCCTTTGTAAGGTTCTGTATGGGCGTGACCATTGCCTTTGCAAGAAGTAGGCTGAGAAGAACGGAGATTATAAGACCTATCAGAAGAGCGCGTCCGATAATCCCGAAAAGCACGGAGCTCAACTTGGAAACGGTGGATTTGTTGTCCTTGATGTAGACAATATAATTCCCCGCTTTGCCTGATATGGGCAGAGCCACATCCATATATGAAGCACTGTGATTGCTGGCATAACCAGCATCTCCGCCGATGGCGGTCAGAATGTTCTGAGTGATTGCAAGGCTATCGGTGTTGGAGCCTGAGCCGGGCAGCACGGAACCTGTCTCACCATTAAGAATATAGTAATTGCGTGAACGGGAATCAATTCCAAGCTGACCGGAATATAATCTCAGTATTTCAGCCATATCACTGCCGGTTGCGGCGGAGTTTAAATCCTCCACAATCGCGGGGTCCTCAAATACGGTCTTCATCTTCGCATAAAAATCGTCAAGATAATAAGAACGTATTTCGCTCATCAGAAAAGCTCCGACAACGGCCATCAGTGAGATTATCAGCAGCAGCATTATTAGCACGAGCTTTGTATAAAGGCTTTTATTCATCGAAACCTCCGCACAATTTAGCGCTCAACGCGCAAAATCGAGCAACTTCAAGATGGATATTCAAATGCTATTCCTCACTGAAGTAATAGCCGACGCCGCGCTTGGTCATTACATATATAGGCTCTGCGGGGTTGTCCTCAAGCTTTTCACGAAGGCGTCTCACAGCAACGTCGACAGCGCGAAGGTCGCCGAAATAGTCATATTGCCACACTCCGGTCATAAGCTCCTCGCGGGAAACGACCTTTCCGGGAGTGGTGGCAAGGAACTTGATAAGCTCGTATTCGCGCGAAGTCAGTTCTAGAGCCTTGCCACATTTGAAAACGGTGTGTCGCTCAAAGTCGATTACGATTTCCTTGAACCTAATTGTTTCGCCGATACCCTCGGCAGGAGGAGGCTCCGTTGTCGCAACTCTGCGCATGTTCGTGTTGACTCGCGCCAAAAGCTCGCGAATTGAAAAGGGCTTAGTTATATAATCGTCAGCACCCAACTCAAGCCCGAAAACCTTGTCAGTTTCTTCCTCGCGGGCGGTTATCATTATTATAGGAATGTTGTTCCCTTCACTCCGAAGAGTTTTGCACACTTCAAAACCGTCTATGTAGGGGATCATAACATCCAAAAGGATGAGGTCGGGGTTTTTTTCCTTTGCCAGTCTCAGCCCTTCACGGCCGTCATATGCACAGATTGTATTATACTCTGATTTTTCCAGATTGAACTTCAGAATATCTACGATTGATTTTTCGTCGTCAACTATTAAAACTGTCTTTGACATATAAGTAATTCCTTTCGAATTTCTGTTTCTTTAAAAAGAAAGGAGAGCATTTGCCTTTAGTACCGCAATAACGGTTTTCGCATCTGTTATTTCGTTTGCCATAACCAGTCTGACAAGCTCGTCCAGATGTATTTTCTCAACATCGAGGAACTCGTTTCGATCAAGATGCTGTGTGCCGAAACTTAGTCCCCGTGCCATATATATGTACAGGATTTCACGGCAGAATCCGGGAGAAGGATAGATTTTTCCGAGGTTTTGATAATCGCTTGCATTTATTCCCGTTTCCTCAGAAAGCTCACGGATTGCGCACTGCATGGGGTCCTCACCATATTCAAGTTTTCCGGCCGGAACCTCTAAAAGGTGCTCCGACATTGGATAGCGAAACTGGCGCACGCAGTAAACGTAGCCCTCTTCGTCAATCGGAATTATTGTCACGCCACCGGGATGCTCAACAACCTCTCGCAGAGTGTGCTCGCCGTTCTGCAGAGCGACCCTGTCAAGCGTTGTGTTTGTGATGAGACCGGTATAGCCATTGATGTGGTGCACAAGAGTTTCGGTGTAATCCATGTAATAAATGACCTCCGTTTTGAGATAACATTATGTATAATCAATGTAGGTGCTTTTTGATGGCTTGGCGGAATTTGAGGAAGTTCCGGTTAACGTGCCATAATCTGATTTATTATAGCACATCGAAGTACGGATTTCCAGTTATTTTAACTGGTATAAAACCATAACTTGAAGTACAATGCATTCGGGAAATAACCAATATTTCATTCCATAATATTCGGGAGGCAGAGGTGATAATTCATATAGCAACGCCTGAACTTGTAGTGCTTGAGGCGGAAAACGGTGAACTAAACGATGGGGACTCGGCGCAAGGGATGGTTCGAACAGCGTTGGAGGATAATGGGATTGAGCAATGGAGCTCAATCGAAATTGAGGATTTTACATTCCGCAATGCGCGGTTGGTTTTTGCAACACCGATTAGAATATATATTCCGGGTTTTCTTGTCCGCCTTTTGGAGTAAAGGACATTAGGAAATCTTGAAAAAGCGCTTGTTTTATGGGCTGTGTACTTGACAATTGTGTTATAATTACTCTACAGTACAATTGGGGAAGGAGGGACTTTAAAAATGCCACCAAAAGCAACAGGAGTTAAGGTTGCGGCGCAGAACAGAAAGGCTTTTCACGATTATTTTGTTCTTGAACGCTTTGAAGCGGGCATCGAGCTTAGCGGTACAGAAGTAAAGTCCATCCGAGTGGGGACTCTCAACCTCAAGGACGCCTACTGTATAGTCAAGGATGGCGAAATTTTTGTCCGCGCAATGCATATCAGTCCCTACGAAAAGGGAAATATCTTCAACCGCGATCCTGTTCGTCTACGCAGGTTGCTTATGCACAAGCGTGAAATAATGAAGCTCTCCGAAAAAACTCAGAAAGAAGGCTTTGCGCTTATTCCGCTTTCTGTGTATTTCAGGGACAGCCGAGTTAAGCTTGAGATTGGACTGTGTCAGGGTAAAAAGCTCCACGACAAACGCGAAACAGAAGCTGCGCGGGGTGCTGTCAGGGAGATGGAAAGAGCAATCAAGGAACGCAAATAGCAATTTGCGAGCTTTGTATATAGTTTGTGCTTGAAAGGAATTCACAAGAATATGGCAAATCCAATAGTAACAATCGAAATGGAAAACGGCAGCATAATCAAAGCAGAGTTATATCCCGAAATCGCTCCGAATACCGTCAATAACTTCATTTCACTCATCAAAAAAGGCTTTTACAACGGCGTAATCTTCCACCGCGTAATTTCCGGTTTCATGCTTCAGGGCGGAGACCTGGACGGCACGGGAATGGGCAGTCCCGGATACTCAATCAAGGGTGAGTTCAGCTCTAACGGTTTTAAAAACGAGCTTAATCACGACCCCGGTGTTCTCTCAATGGCACGTACAAATATGCCGAATTCCGCCGGAAGCCAGTTCTTCCTTATGCATAAATCAGCTTCTCACCTCAATGGGCAATATGCCGGTTTTGGCAAGGTTATCGAGGGCATGGACATAGTTGACGCAATTGCGGATGTCGATTGCGATAGAAACGACAAACCGTGTCAGACTCAGCGCATGAAATCCGTAACGGTCGACACTTTCGGCGTGGATTATCCAGAACCTGTTAAATGCTAATCGGGAACAATCGAATTTTCAAAACGTCTTAAAACAAGCAACAATTTGTCTTGCACCAACCAAAATGGCGCCTAATCGGCGCTCCTATGGGGATGTACCGGTTTCGACGGGGGTGTGGAGGCAGGAATAGCGGGCGGATGCGCCTACCATCCAAAAAATGGGCTCTTTTATAAATTAAAGAACAACGTTAATTTACAACTAGCAGCCGCTTAGGCTGTTCGTCTTCCCCGAGAGCGCTGCGGCTCGGGTGTAGGGCGTCGATTAGCAGCGTCCGTGAGTACGCAAAGCTTTGAGCGCACCATGAATAATGAAGCTACCTGACCCCAAGGCGTGATGGCTTGCCTTAGGTAACGGAAACAGGCGATTAAGTTCGCCGAAATAACCGTCTGCGCCCGGAGAAGTTCCTGTTTAAGTGCTTTCGGACGGGGGTTCAACTCCCCCCATCTCCACCAAAAAAACCGCTGTATCGAAAGATATAGCGGTTTTTTTAATTGCAATATCTGTTGAAGCTATTGGATAAGTTGATTTTCATTTCGTTCTGTATAAAAACCATGAATTCTTAATACAAGCCCTATGTTTAAGGTAACTTTAAGGCGTAACCTATGTAAATATAGTAATAAATGGAGGAAATCAAACTAGGCCAAGCAGTAACACTGTGGATTCACAGGGCGGTGATGGACAAAATATGCAGAGTCATATTGGCGGCGGAGGCATGTCGATTAACCCTGATGCAGTTTCCATTGTGGACTATATAACTCAAAGAATTCAGAATATTCAGAGCCAAGAATAAGGAACCGTTTAAACTCGAAAATAAAAGTTGCAGTCTTGGTTTTAGGTATATCTTGTTGGTTCAAGCATGGTTCGTTGAAATGGTTTATGTAAAAAATCAAATGCAGCAACTCTTTCCCCCCGTCTCCACCAAAATGAATAGGAAAGGTTCCCATTGGGGTCTTTTTTATTTATCTTGAAATATCACAGTTTAAATGGTAAAATAATATTAAATAATTGTATATTATTTCCAAGATATAGAAGACTTGGGACGCTTGAAGCAAAACTTGATAAGGTTATTCACATATTTGTAAATTAGGAGAAAGAATAATGCGAAGAAGAATATTATTATTTATGTTTTTAGTGATTATTGCAATGAGTTTCTCCGCTTGCGGAAGTAGCGAACAGAAGACCGACAACCAAGCGACGGATAATTCTGCAATGGAAAGCAGCAGTACTGGTCTTGAATGGCCGAGCCAATACATGAGCACTCTGCCTGCGCCTAACAGTGCAATCAGTTCTATTGAAAAACTAAACGGAACTGATAAAATTGCAGAAAACGACACGACGACGCAACCTTCATCAGTGAATGTTACAATGAACGAAATGACCCAGAAAGAAGCGTCTGTGTATTATGAGAAGCTAAAGAGTGCGGGTTTTACGATTAACACAGATGAAAAAGATGATGATGGTATTCTGCTTGTTGGAACACTTAACGATGAGGACAACAACCCATTTCTCTTCGGCTACACAACGGAAAACAATTTAGGCAACATATCTATTACAATTTTAAAAGCAGTATATGCAGGTTGAACGGATGACGTGGTACCATCAACCCGAATAATCAGCGACAGAGACAAGTAGTGTGCATATGGATAGATAGAAAAGTTACTGCAAGGGAAATAGATATACATAAAAGCTTGAAAATTAGAGACATTCAAAGGAAATAGGGGACGAAAAGTGAAACAGTACACAGCCGTTCAGCTTCAATCATCTCCAAACAAAGCAACGCCAGTATCTTAGTTCTTCTAATTGTAAAGCAAATTAATAATCGCTTTCGGGTTCAAGGCTTTTTAAGCTTTGACTGAAGAAACTTTACATATCATCAAAAATGAGCTAGAATGATACTTGAGTTGAAAAGTAAATGCCGCTGAGATAATATTGTCTCGGCGGCATTTGCTTTTTTATCAGACGCGGAATTATTGGATATCATAACAAAATGATAATACAAATGAAATATCGTGTAAGCATGAAAGGACTGAAATTGTGAATGTACGCAAATGTTTATTCGCATTTATATTTCTAGCAACTATACCGCTACTTGGAGCTTGCAGTTTGTTGAAGAATGAAAATAACACTGATAATATAACTCCGCTAATATCTCCCACTGAAACAAATGAGCCGGAAGTAATCCCTTCACCTACCCCTACACCTGAACCCACCGCCACAACAACAGACCCTACCAATGCTCCAACTACTGAAACAACGAATGATTTAAAAGCGCAAGAAATATTGAATGAGATGACTTTAGAGGAAAAGATAGGACAGTTGTTCTTTGTTCGCTTAAGAAAAGAGCAGGCATTAGAGGATATAAAAAACTACTGTTTAGGTGGATATATACTATTTGGAGATGACTTTATAAATGAGAATAAGACAAGTATAAAAAACTTAATAGGGAATTATCAATCCGCATCTGTAATCCCAATGTTGATTGGGGTGGATGAGGAAGGCGGAGCTATTAATAGAATTAGTAAATATAAAGCGTTTCGTGGCGTTCCATTTCATTCGCCCATGGATTTATACGCAGAAGGAGGCTTTGATTTAATCCGCAGCGATACGTTGGAGAAGGCTAATTTGCTGCTAAGTCTTGGTATTAATGTAAATCTGGCTCCGGTTTGCGATGTGTCTACCAATTCAAACGACTTTATATATAGCCGTTCGTTTGGCAAAGACGCAGAAGATACTTCTGCGTATGTAAAAGCCGTTGTTGAAGTAATGAAGCAAAATAAGCTGGGAATTACCTTGAAGCATTTTCCGGGATACGGCAATAACGTGGATACCCACACAGGAATTGCAATTGATGAGAGAGATTATAACGGATTTGTAACCAGTGATTTTCTGCCTTTTGAAGCAGGTATCGAAGCTGGCGCAGATAGTATTTTAGTATCCCACAACATTGTAAATAGTATGGATAAGGATCGACCGGCCTCCCTGTCTCCCAAAGTACATGAAATTTTGAGAAATGATTTGGGTTTTACCGGGGTTATTATGACAGACGATTTAAGTATGGATGCCATTATAGAGTATACAGGTGATAACGAGGCCGCGGTACAAGCAATTCTTGCAGGTAATGATCTTTTAGTAGTTACTAATTTTGAGCAACAGATTCCAACTGTCCTTGCAGCCGTTGAGGATGGAACCATAAGTGAAAGCAGAATAGATGAATCTGTTTTAAGAGTCCTTAAGTGGAAACTTGCTTTAGGTATTGTCAAATAATGCTTGAAATATAGAGCTCATATTTAACGTGTGATTTAGTCACTGTTAATATTTTATATTTGTATATAATAAGCATCAATAACAATAAATACATAGAAAGATTTACAGGGATTTGGGAGAAATTAAAGATGTTGGATTTTCTAAAAAAATATGAGACTGAAGCTGTTAATGTAAATGATCTGGACAACTTTATCGGGGAAATTGAGCTGATAGATATTAGAGAGCCATATGAATACGCAGGCGGCACAATTAAGTCAGCTGTAAACATCCCAATGGGCGATCTTTTAGGTGAAACTGATAAATATCTTGACAGACAAAAAACTTACTATATTATGTGTCAATCCGGTGCCAGAAGCGGGAAAACTACAAAAGCGCTTGCAAAGCAAGGATATCAGGTAGTTAACGTATCAGGCGGTATGGGGTCATATGTTGGAACAAAAAGAAAGTAGAATTTTCAGATGAAAGAAAGCTAATAATTGCGCAGGGGGTGCCACATGAATCAACTACAGATGAAATTAGAGAATCCCGCCAGAATGGAAGAGCTGAAACCGGAAGAAACTTTAAGAAGAATCGGCTTGCAGAAAAACCATATTTTAAGCGACATCGGAGCAGGTAGCGGTATTTTTACTGTCGCGGCGGCGAAAATAACAAGCAATACTGTCTATGCGCTCGATATTAATGAAGACATGCTCTCGCTTATTGGCGACAAGGCAAAACAAGAGGGTATTACGAATATCGAAACCGTAAAAGTTGAAAATGATCACTTTAACATCGACAGCGGCAAAGTTGATATTGCGATATTGGTCACTGTGCTCCACGAAATTGAAAATAAATCTCTCTTTCTCTCGGAAGTGAAAAGAATTCTGAGCAACGCTGGAAAGGTTGCGGTAATCGAATTCCATAAACGCGCTACGCCAGTGGGACCTCCGGTTGATAATCGCCTTGGGAAAGATGATTTGATTAAGAGCTTTAAAGAAATCGAATTCGTTTCTTGTGATGGATTTGATCTGGGTGAAAATTTTTATTGTTTAGTTTTTGCGCATACCAAATAAGACAAAATAATTCCGCATTTTGCCTTCGTGGGAATAAAGCCTGCGAGGGATTTTTTTACGCTCTAGCATTTTTATCATAATTCGTTTTTCTCATGTTTTGGCACATTTGATTTGTGCTAAACGGAAATACAAACGGAATTAACAGGTTTTTAGCTTAATTCCCCAAAATTTCTGTACGAATTTTTGAAAGTGTCCTTAACTCCGTGGAAATTGAGATTGCAAAGAAATGCTCCAAATACATTCTGAAAGCTACGAATTACGCGGTTCTTGTTTCTAAATTATCAACTGACAGATTTGAAAGCATGGCTGTGAGGAAAGTCAATTGCCGGAATCCTTTGACTCTTCTGAAGCCACGCTCCGCTTCTAAGAAGCCGGCAGCCGCGTGCCTGAGCGCCATTTCACCGTCCCTGTAATTTGACACTCTGCGGATGATGCCCCGACAGGCAGAGTTTGCCGATTCCATAGGATTCGTGCTACAGAGCGTTTCGCGCAGCGCACCTGGAACTTTTAGTCTGTGTACTGTCAGGGTTTCCTCTAGGCCCTCAAGAAGGCTTGCAGCTGCTTTTGGATACCGATGCTCAAGCCTGTTTGCAATATTCAACAGCTTTTCTCTGGCAGCGTCATATTCGAATTCTCTGTAGGCCATAGTCATCGCTACAGACACATTTGCCTGCTCAGATTTAGGCAGATAAGAGAGCACATTCCGCTTCTTGTGCACTTGGCAGCGCTGTATAAAGGCCGTTTTGCCAAATGTGTCCTTAACCGCCTTATGAAGCGCTTTCCCGCCGTCAAGCACATAGAGTCTTGGGAGAGAAGCATCCAGTCCTCTACGAATTAGGTCTTCAAGCAAGCCCTTTACGATGGAGCTGTTCTCTGAGACGCCTTCCGCTATTCCCAAAACGTGCTTTTTGCCGTCGCCGTCTATGCCCATAGCGGCCAGAATGGTCATCTTTCCGAGCTCCAGACCGTCAAGCATTATAACGGGGTAGTCCTTGTCAAGCGTCCGTGTAAAGAATTCATGAATAAGGCTGTCCATACCTTCGACGAACCGCCTGCTAACCTCGCTTTTGCTTGTACATATCGTGTCGGCGGTGTCGCCTTCAACCGTCTGTATGTATTTCCGCGTGCTTACCCCCGCGAGCAGCCTTGACATAATGGCCTTGTTCAAGGGGTCTTCACATTGAAACTGGCTGAGAGTTTCTAAAGGCAGTTGCGGCTTTGCTTGTTTCGTGATACCCTAAAGTAAGTCGATATTAACTGATTACCGGGCGGGTGTCTAAGTTGAGTGCGTGGCTTCCAAAGTTTGGATTTTTTTGAGGGAAACAATATGAAAAAAATGAAGTCTAGTTTTTTGATTGTCCTGCTTTTAGTTCTTTTTTCGACCGCACTGTATATACTTCAACTTATCATTTTTCGATCTCCTCGGGATACGGCTTTCTATATCTTGCAGGATATCGCGTTTCTTCCGTTGCAGGTGGCGATAGTTACCGTAGTGCTCGGCAGATTTCTGAAGAACCGCGAAAAAACTGCGAGGCTAGGAAAGATAAATATGGTAATCAACGCTTTTTTCAGCGAAGCCGGAACTGAAATTTTGATGCAGCTAACGGAGTTTGATAAAAATTATGAAGACATCCGTCCAAATTTGGATGTGCAAGTAAGCTGGAATGACAAGCTTTTCTCAAAGACAATCAAATATTTGGACAAGGCTGATTTGATTATTGAGTGTAATACTGAGGACCTTGAGTCGTTGAAATCTCTTATGAAAAATAAGCGTGACTTTTTAATACGCATGATTGAAAATCCCAATCTGCTTGAGCACGACACGTTTACAGACATGCTTCTCGCGGTATTCCATATTACGGAGGAATTGCTTGCAAGAACCGAATTTCAGGATACAAATAAAGCGGATATGCTCCATCTTTCGATTGATATTAAAAGAGCCTTTAAAACGCTCCTTACCCAATGGGTTGAGCACCTGCAGCATCTACGTACGGAGTATCCTTATCTCTACTCGCTCGAAGTAAGAAGAAACCCATTTGGCCGAGACAACAGCGTTACAATCAATGATTAGTAAATAACGGGAGCACGACCTACGCTTTGCCTGATAGGAAAATAGAATAGATTACGTAATAAATCGATGTGAGATTGCCGCCATTAACTGAGGAGGACATTATTGTTGAAAAATTATTTTAAAGGGTGGTATTTCAAGGTACAGAACCACAGTCAAACAGTTGCGCTGATTCCTGCTATGCATATAGATGGAAACGGTGAAAGGTCGGCTTCCATACAGATAATTACCGATATCGGCGTGTGGAACGTAAGGTTCCCATACGAACAGTTCTCCTGTCACGGAAACAAACTGCAAGTCAAAATCGGTGAGAACACTTTTTCTGAGCAAGGACTGATGCTAAACATCAAAACAGATGAAATTACGGCTTACGGCAGGCTGATATTTGGACAGCTATCACCGATTCGTTACGACATTATGGGACCGTTTCGCTATGTGCCGTTTATGGAATGCCGTCATAGCGTGTTCAGCATGACACATGCGGTGAACGGCGTCATTAATGTAAACGGTGAAGAATATAGATTTGATGACGATGTCGGCTTTATTGAGGGCGATAGAGGTCGGTCCTTTCCTAAAGCCTATGCTTGGACACAATGCAATTTTATTATTGATGAGTTTCCTTGCAGCCTTATGCTGTCAGTGGCTGATATACCTCTGGGCGCATTACATTTCACAGGTATTATCGGTGTAGTCCTGTGGCATGGAAAAGAGTACCGAATTGCTTCTTATCTGGGTGCAAAAGCGGCGCATATCGGCAAGGGAAACCTCATCATTTCGCAAGGAAGATTCAATTTAATAGCTACGCTACTCAAAAAACAGGACAAACCGCTTTTTGCGCCTGTTCACGGTGATATGAAACGACTAATCCGTGAAAGTCCGTCATGCACCGCCTATTATTCATTTGAAGAAGACGGCAAAAAACTATTTGAATTTGAAACCGACCGTGCCGCTTTTGAATATGAGCTTGAAAAATAATCGCCGCATCAAGCGACAGGCTAAATTGTGTTCTTGAATAAATATCCTTTTGGTGTAGAGAATATATAGAATAAATCAAGGAGGATGTTTATTATGGCTCTATTAGGAAATCCATTCATCGCAAATGTAGCAAAGAAAATGTCCGCTGACGAACTGATTCAGGCTATCCGTATAGATATTGCAGGAGAACATGAAGCTATTATCGGGTATGAGGCTCACGCGATATCAACAGACGATGAGCGTGCTAAAAAAGTGTTCTTTCACATTGCGGATGAGGAAAGACAGCACGTAGGCGAGCTCCAGCAGATGCTTTTTATATTGTGCCCGAAAGAAGCAGAGAACTTAGAAAAAGGAAAACAGGCAATCCTTCAGCAGCAACAACAAAACTTTCAAAATCCACTGCAATAACAAATAGTCCACACCCTTATTACGAAGGGTGTGGACTATTTGTTGTTAAGACTTATTCTCGAAGCCTACGGACTGAACGTACATAGAGGCACCGAAACATTGGATATGTATTAGGCATATTTTACAATTAGCTTGAAAATCAAAAACTGTTATTGACAAAATGCAAGTGTGGTTTTATACTTTAAACAATTAAACTCAAAGGCGTTGACGGAGAGAGTAAGTTTCAGCTGAACGTTTCAGCTGAACGTTTCAGCGAGTCGGGGATGGTGTGAGCCCGACGTTAGTAGTCTGAATCCGAAAATCACTCCTGAGCTGCGGACCGAACGAGAAATCAAGTAGGCTCCGACGGATTCCCTCCGTCACAGGGAAAGCATATGATTGTACGCTTAAAATGGGTGGTATAACGAATGGCTTTATAGCTTTCGTCCCTTTGCGGAACGAGGGCTATTTTTGTTTTTCAAGACACGACTGGAGGGGAATACAATGGCGATAAACGATATGGTGGAAATTCGTTGGCACGGTAGGGGCGGACAGGGAGCCAAGACGGCCTGCCTGCTGCTCGCGGAAGTGGCCGGTAAAGAAGGAAAATTTGTACAGGGATTTCCGGAGTACGGACCGGAGCGTATGGGAGCCCCGATTACGGCCTATAATCGCATCTGCGATAAACGTAGCACGATTCATTCTAATATTTACTATCCGAACTATGTTGTTGTTCTGGATGAAACGCTGCTGGACAATGTCGACGTTGCCGCAGGTCTGAAGCAGGGAGGTGCGATTATCATTAACACACCAAGTTCCCCTCAGGAGATTCGTGGCAAGTTGCGGGGCTGGGCAGGACAAGTTTATACAATAGATGCGCGCCGTATTTCGGAGGAGATATTGGGTAAAAACTTTCCCAATACCCCTATGCTTGCCGCCGTGGTTAAGGTGAGCGGCGTTTTGGAAACCGAACATTTTTTAGCGGATATGGAAGACTCTTTTAAACATAAATTTGCTTCAAAGCCGCAGGTTGTCGCGGGAAACATGGCAACACTTATAAAATCCTTGGAGGAGGTGCAGGCGGGATGATACATGCAAAGGACATAAACGAACATACACCCTATGAAGAACTGACCCCCGGAGGAGAGATATACGAGCCGGGCACCGCACGTGGCTTCAATACCGGCACATGGCGTACCGACACGCCTTTATTTATCGCCGACGCATGTAAACACTGCATGCTTTGCGTTCCGTTCTGCCCGGATATTGCTATTCCCGTCAAGGACGGGAAACGTCTGGACTTCGATTATATGCACTGCAAAGGCTGCGGCATTTGCGAGAACGTATGCCCATTTTCGGCTATTAAAATGGTGTCAGGAGGTGCGGTCGTATGAGCATCTGTTTTTCCGGAAACGAGGCTGTTGCCTACGCCATGAAGCAGATAAATCCTGACGTCATGGGAGCGTTTCCAATCACACCCTCCACTGAAATTCCCGAATATTTCGCCAAATATGTTGCCAACGGCGAGGTGAATACTGAATACGTAACCGTGGAGTCCGAGCACAGCTCAATGTCCGTATGCATAGCGGCGGAAGCTGCCGGAGCAAGAGCTGTCAGCGCGACTTCATCCTGCGGATTGGCACTCATGTACGAGCTTTTGTACGTCGCGGCGTCTAGTCGTCTGCCGATTACATTGGCCTGTGTTAATCGCGCCCTTTCGGGACCGATTAATATTAACAACGACCACTCCGACTCTATGGGCGCACGCGATGCAGGGTGGATACAAATTTATGCCGAGAATAATCAGGAAGCCTACGACAATTTTATCATGGCAATGCCTGTCGGCGAGAACGTACGCTTACCGGTGATGACCTGTATGGACGGCTTCATCACCAGCCATGCTGTCGAGAACATAGAGCTTTTGGAGACAGACGTAGTGCGCAAGTTTGTGGGTGAATATAAACCCGAAAACTATCTGCTGAAAAAGGAAAATCCGCTTGCGGTCGGTCCGTATGACATTAGCGCCTATTACATGGAGCACAAGGTAATGCAGGCCCAAGCAATGAAGATGGCAAAGGCTCGCATACTTGAGGTTGCCGCGCAGTTTGAAAAGATTTCAGGTCGGCATTACGGCCTGCTTGACGAGTATCGGATGGAGGATGCGGAGCTTGCGTTGGTTTTGATTGGCTCAAGCGCCGGAACAGCCAAAGCGGCTATCGACAAGCTGCGTGAAGAAGGTGTTAAAGCAGGGCTTATTAAAGTGCGCGTTTTCCGTCCTTTCCCGGGCGAAGAACTGGCTAAAGCTCTTTCAAATACCAAAGCCGTTGCCGTCATGGATAAGTCCGAAGGCTTTTCGGCAAACGGAGGGCCTTTGTTTGCCGAGACCCGCAACGCTTTGTTTGACCAGAAGGAACGCCCGTATCTAATCGACATCGTTTATGGTCTGGGCGGTCGTGACTTTAAGGTTGAGGATGTTGAAAAAGTGTTCGGCAGACTAAAGAATATTGCAGCGACCGGCGAGATTGGACCTGTATATACCCATTTTGGACACAGACAAAGGGGGGAGCAAGCATGAACACAGTATATGACCTGAAAAGGGAAGTGGAAAAGCCGGAACGCCTTACCGGAGGACATCGGCTCTGTGCCGGCTGCGGTGCCGGAATCGTTGTTTCGGGTGTTCTGCGTGCTTTGGAAAAAGAGGACAGGGCAGTGATTACAAATGCCACCTGTTGTCTTGAGGTTTCAACCTTTATGTATCCTTACACTGCCTATATGGATAGCTTCATTCACTCAGCTTTTGAAAATTCCGCGGCTACCTGCTCCGGAGTGGAGGCGGCATATAACGCATTAAAGCGCCGCGGCAAGGTGGAGGATATCGTCAAGTTTATTACTTTTGCCGGTGACGGCGGTACATATGATATTGGGTTTCAGTCCCTTTCAGGCGCTATGGAACGCGGGCATGACATGGTTTACGTCTGCTACGACAACGAGGCTTATATGAATACCGGAATCCAGCGCTCATCCTCAACGCCCCGTTTTGCAAGCACAACCACCACGGCAGTCGGTTCCGTCCGTCAGGGCAAGATACAGAATAAAAAGGATTTGACTGAGATTTTGGTTGCACACAACGCGCCTTATGTGGCTCAGACCGCCCCTATAGGTAACTTAAAGGATTTACATACCAAGGCCTATAAAGCCATATATACCGAGGGCCCTTGCTTTTTGAATGTGTTGTCCCCCTGTCCTCGCGGCTGGGGATACCCCATGGCAAAGTTGCCCGAGATTGTTAAGCTTGCGGTGGACACCTGTGTCTGGCCCCTTTACGAGGTCGAGGAGGGCGAGTGGCATCTAAGCTATACGCCGAAAAAGAAACTTCCCGTAGAGGACTTTTTCCGCGCACAAACCCGATTTAGCCATATGTTCCAAAAAGGCAATGAGTGGATGATTGAGGAAGCGCAAAAATATGTGGATCAAAAATGGGAACGCTTGCTGGAACGCACAGGCGGTTAATATTTTTTGTTCGGAGTAAGAACTAATTCCAAAAATATGGTATGATATGGTTTGATAATTGTTAATAAGGAGGTTTTGCCTTTGAAACCGACAATATTTACTAATGAGGTAATTTTATCCTGGCTTCAGTATTTTTCACGGAATGTTGAAATCAACCTTTCAAAGCTGAAGATGCTGGACATTACAGGGGAAAACAAGAATCTGATTCCGGCCATTATGAGCAATCAGGCCGTGCTGGTGTTTGCGGACGCAGGGCATCCGGACATCTTTTACGACATGTGGAACGCGGAGCTTGGAGACTGTGATATTTGGTACAATGAGGGCGCAGATCCAAGCGGCGAAATTAAACACAACAAGCTCTCGGACATGATTGACCGCGGGATTAACGCGTCTGCGGCTATGCTGATTATGAACCCAAAAGCAGCAACGAATTATCACATCGGCATGGAGAACAGCCATTTCTCCAGCGGCTCTGTCCGTTATGTATGCCGTGAAGTTCGTGCTGTCATAATGAATAAGCTCAATCTAGGCGTCCAAGATAACATCTGCATAATATCAGGCGAGAGCATTGCGGTTGAGGCCGCCATGATTGCCACTGAGGGCCGTGTTATTGCTGTGGAATATGACAGCAGGGACAGGGACACCATGAAAGAGAATGTCGTGAAATTTGGACTAAGTAATGTGACAATCGTTGAATCTCTTGAAAATGGTGTTCTCAACAAGCTGTTCGTGCCGGACGTAGCTTTTATAGTGGCATCAAAGATGCTCGGCAGCGAGATAAAAAGCCTGCGCTCTGTCAATCCCGCTATGGATTTTGTAATCTACACATTGGATTTTGAAATTCTGGCGACAATTCCCGCCCTGCTTCGGGAAAACGACTTGGAGCGTACTGAAGCGATACATATAGAGGTGTCGCGTGTCAACAGCAAAAACATGACGGAGCCGTTTCCGGCCCCTTGGATAATCTCAGGAAGAAGCGTTAAAGGCGAGTAATAACGCAGCCGCAAACCTACCTAAAAATATATAAAATCCTCCCTTTAATCACAATGATTGAAGGGAGGATTTTTATGTCTGGCTGCAATTATACGCCGAAATAAATTCCGTCCGTTTGCTTTATCAAACCTTGCGCTTCGAGACGCTCGAGATGCTTTATTAGCATCAGCTTTTCCCAGAAAACAACGTAATTTGTGGGGTGTACGCGATATACAAGATTCGCCGCAGCTAAACTGTGGATATCCGAAGGGTGAAGTAAAAGGTGCTTATGAATACGTTCCTCACGCTTTTCAATGCGCTGCTTGAATTCCATAAGGCGAGGCAAAGGATTGTCAACCACTTCGTGTATATGACTTGATACCACATGGGGAGGGGACAGATCAATTATTCGGTCGATAGAACGAATCATCTCGGCAGGATCGGCCAGGTGCTCTCCATACCAGGGACCGACCTTGGTTAAACAGATGTCGGAACTGAAAAGAAATTCCTCTTCCGGGAACCAAAAACAGCAATGCCCAACGGAGTGACCGGGTAAGTGAAGCACCTCGGCTTTGACACTGCCAAAGTCCAAAATCTGACCATCCTGAAGCGAAGACACATTCCGCGAAATATCAAAGGGCTTGAAAGTGCGGTTATAGCCATTAAATCCGAACTCTTCAAAGGCCTCCCACACATCAGTTCCGGGCATAAGCTCGTCCCACATGTCCAGAGAATTGTAATGGATAAAAAGATCCTCGCTTTTCAGTATATCCGCTTCAAGCTCATGGATTTTTACCTGCGCACGAGGAAAAAGATTGTTCCCTCGCGTGTGATCCAGATGGTGATGACTGTTAATTATCATATCGATTCGTTCAGGATTTAGACCCTGCAAACCGTCCTCGTCCATGCCTGTCTCAAGAACCGTCTGCACGTCATCGTTGATATATAGCCAGTTGCTATAGGTGAAGCCCTGCTCTGTTAACATTAATGTAATTTTATCTGAAATCTTTATTTGCATTTTTGCGTAATCTCCTTTGAGGGCGCTATTGAATGCTTTTGCGGCTAAAGCTAGAACAAAAAGTCGAAGTTTAGCCTGCACGCCGATAACTATTGCATTTTATTCTATGTCGCAGTTTTTGTCCAGTCTATTGAGATAATTAGTACAAACCTTTTAGAGATAGAATGGGCAGCAACCCTTGTAACAAAATCTCGCATAGTGAGTATTATAAATATGAGGTGAAAACGGTGGATACAAGGGAATTATTTGCACGACTTATCAAATGTGAGGCAGGAGGCGAGGGGCTCGCCAGAATGAGAGCTGTTGCTACAGTATGCATGAATCGAGTAAGGGTGCCTTACGGAGAATATCAAAGAGTAGACCGGGGCGATTTACGTAATGTAATCATCCAAATGTGCCAGTTTTCGTGCTATAAAACTATGATTGGCGGATTACCAAACACCCAAAATATATGGACAGCTACGCCCGAGGACATTCATTATCAAGTTGCCGATTGGGCCATGAACGGGGGTATATATTCCGGCGTTACTTCTGATAGCTTGTGGTATATGAATCCCTTTGTGCCGCAATGCCCTAACTTTTTCCCATATAATCAAACCGGATACTGGTTCACAAGAATAAATCAGCTTTGCTTTTATAACCCTATGCCGGCCTACGCCGATACTTGAAATACCGGAGGTGTCTTTATACAATGAGCAGCAGCGTTAATTGGACAGGAAACAGAGTGCTGGACTCAAGCCCCTCACGGTAGGTGCTGCAATCCGCTTTGCCTGTGGTTCCAAATCAAGGAAGTACTATTACCCAGCAAGGTTCCCCGCCCTCAACCGAAAAGGGTTACATACCCTATTATCTTGCGAGCAATATCGGGAAAATTGTGCGGGCGGAATTTATCATCGGTACCAGTCAATATGCCGACAAAACGGGCATACTTACCGAGGTGGGAATAAACTATTTTGTACTTAACGATGTTAATTTCCGCACCGATGTAATGTGTGATCTCTATTCGGTCAAATTTGTTACGATTTTGAAGCCTTAAGGAATGCAAATCATGGCAAATAAAATAACCCGTCTCGTAATGAGGTAATGAGGCGGGTTGCTTTTTTGCGTCATAGTCGAAAGTTGCTTACAGGTTGATTTTGTTAACAAATATTAACTATAAATCCATTGAGTTCTTCACCAATACAGATTATGATATTAGCAGAGGTGAGGAATATGAAAGAAATTAACATCGCGCAAACACTAATAAATAAACGCAGGGAAAAAGGAATTACGCAGGACGATCTTGCTGTGTATATCGGCGTCTCAAAAGCGTCTGTTTCAAAATGGGAAACGGAGCAGAGCTATCCCGATATTACTTTTTTACCGCAGCTTGCCGCATATTTCAATATCAGCATTGACGAGCTAATGAGCTATTCTCCGCAAATGACAAGCGAAGACATTAAGCGTTTGTATTTTAGGCTGGCAGAGGATTTCGGCAAAAAGCCGTTTGACGAAGTTTATAAGGAGTGTCAGACTATTATAAAAAAATACTACTCCTGCTTTCCGCTGCTTTCGCAAATGGTCGTTTTGCTTATTAATCACCATATGCTTGCTCCTGAAAAGAAAACGCAGGAAGAGATTATCGGAGAAATAATCGATCTGTGTTTAAGGATAAAAACCCAAAGCGGCGATGCGCGTCTTTCCAAGCAGGCAAACGATATACAGGCAATCTGCTTTTTGATGCAAAATAAACCGTCAGAGGCGGTGGAGTTGCTGGATGATAAAGATTTTCCCTCAATTTCTTCAGACGGAAGTATCCTTGCAAACGCTTATATGCTTATGGGCAATAGCGACAGGGCAAAAGAAGTGTTGCAAACAGGGATGTATGAAAAGCTGCTGTCAATTATGAATACAGCGCCTATGCTGATTTCGATTAACGCGGATAAGCCCGAAAAGGCAGATGAGATTATTAAAAAAATGTTTGCCGTTGCCGATGTTTTTCAGATTGAAAAACTGCATTTTAATACTATGCTGCTGCTCTGCCTCTCCGCAGGACAAAGTTGCGCTATGCGCGGCGAGACCGACAGGGCTTTGGAATATCTAAGCCGATATGCCGATATATGTTGCAAAGTTACCTATCCCATAAAACTGCACGGTGATGATTTCTTTGACAATATTGACGGCTGGTTTGAGAAATTTGATTTGGGACCCTTGGCTCCGAGGGAGGAAAAGATTATTAAGGAAAGCATGCTACAAGGCCTCACAGAAAATCCTGCGTTTGCTGTGCTCAGAGAATCCCCGAAATACAAGCGGATTGGAGAAAAACTAAAACAAAATGCTGGAGGGAATACTAATGAATGACATTATGGAATATCTGCCTTTTTTGATACCGATACTTCTGGTTGAAATTGCTCTGGCCTTAACAGCACTGATACATGTTATAAAGCACCCTAACTACAGATTCGGCAATAAGGTAATCTGGATAATAGTTGTGCTGCTTGTGCAGATAATCGGACCTGTTGTGTACTTTGTGTTCGGCAGGGGGCAGGATGAATGAACGCTCTTACAATAACGAACCTTAATAAGAGCTTCGGAACTAATAAAGTGCTTGATGGACTTTCCTTGTCGGTGGAAGAAGGCTCGATATTCGGGTTTATCGGGCAAAACGGAGCGGGAAAGACAACCACAATGAAAACTGTGCTGGGTCTACTCAAAGCGGACAGCGGCAGCGTATCAGTTTATGGGGAGCAGGTGAGGTACGGGCAGACGTCTACAAACCGTATGATTGGCTATCTTCCCGATGTTCCGGCCTTTTACGGGTATATGAGACCTTTGGAATACTTAAGCCTTTGCGGTGAAATTTCCGGTCTGTCAAAAGGCACCATTAAGGCAAAAAGTTTAGAGCTGCTCGAAATGGTTGGACTTAAAGACAACAACCGAAAAATTGTGGGCTTTTCACGGGGAATGAAGCAGCGGCTAGGAATCGCTCAGGCTTTGCTTTCCGAGCCGAAACTGCTCATATGCGATGAACCGACCAGTGCTCTTGACCCAAGCGGAAGAAAAGAAGTTTTGGATATTCTGGAGGGAGTTAAAGGAAAAACTACGGTGATTTTCTCAACCCATGTCCTGTCCGATGTGGAACGAATATGTGATACCGTAGCAGTACTGCACAAGGGGAAAATCGCCCTTTCCGGCTCTTTGGCAGAAATCAAATCACAGCATAAGCAGGATGTCCTGAATGTGGAATTTGATAGCGGCGAAGCGGCAAAAAAGCTCTGTGAGCTACTTCATACAAAGAATGTTCTCTGTGAGACATCGGGCGGCAATGTTGCCATCAAATCCGCTGACATTGTTCACGAAGAGGCGGAAGTGCTGGCATTGCTTTCCGCACACAAACTGCTCCCCATAAAGTTTGAAATCGTTGAACCGACATTGGAAACCTTGTTTTTGGAGGTGACGCAATGAGAGGATATTTAGCGTTCGCGAAAAAGGAATTCGTTGAATTTAACCGTACCTATAAACTGCTGGTTCTTTTTGCGGTTTTTCTGTTGCTCGGCATGATGAACCCATTAACAGCAAAGCTGACCCCCATGTTGTTGGAGAAATTTATGCCCGAGGGCATTAAGATAACACTCGGCGAACCGACGGCGCTCGATTCTTGGGCGCAATTCTATAAAAATGTTCCGCAAATGGGATTAATCGTTGTGGCTCTATTATTCAGCGGGCTAATGTCACAGGAATATTCCAAGGATACGCTTATTAATATGCTCACGAAAGGGCTTCCTCGCAGGACTGTTATTCTCTCGAAACTCACTATGGCTGCCTCGATGTGGACTGCCGCCTATGGACTTTGCGTTGCAGTGTCGTGGGGATACACAGTATATTTCTGGAAAGCAGACGCCTTGATAAACATACCGTTTGCCGCATTTTGCCTTTGGATATACGGACTGCTGCTCATTATAACGCTTGTTCTGGGAAGCGTTTTTTTCGCAAACTCATACGGAAGTCTTTTGTTTACAGGAGGCTTTGTCGGGCTGCAATTTTTGGTTAATATTATCCCAAATATAGAAAAATATAACCCAATTTCTCTTGCGGGGAGAAATCTTGACTTGTTAAACGGCGTTGCCGCCGAGAAAGAGCTATTTGCACCAATCATCATTTCGCTGATACTGTGCGTGGCACTTACCTTAATTTCGATTTTGGTATTCAATAAAAAGCGCCTTTAGTGCGCAAGTACGAGGATAAATTATACAGCCCCCCTGTAATTTCAGTAACTACAGGAGGGCTGTACATTATATTTGCTCTTATTTGTTTAAAACCGCTTGAGGTTAACAATTCAAATCACCATCAACGGATTCCTTGCACTTTCGCCCTTCAGCGAGCAATTCGCGAAGTTTGTCGGAATCGGAATCAACTAAAGCTTTGCGGTACTGCGAAAGTGAGTTCATTAGAAAATCCAGTTCTTTTATTAGATTATCACCGTTTTTCAGGAAAAGCTCTGTCCACATGTCCTCGTTGAGCCAAGCGACTCTTGTCAAATCCTTGTAGCTGCCTGCTGAAAAACCCTTATGAGTCGGTGCGGTGGGGCTTTTTATGTAGGCGTTTGATACAAGGTGCGCCATCTGCGAAGTGAAGGCGATTATTTCATCGTGCTTCTCGGGAGTGGAGATCGAGATGCGGCCAAAACCCGCAGGGGCCAAAAGCTCCTTGATTTTTTCAAGCAGCGCCATGTCGTCAAAGACAGGCGGTACTATAATCATTGACGCGCCTTTAAACAGATTCGCCTTGCTGTTCTTAAATCCCGAAAACTGAGTTCCCGCCATCGGGTGACCGCCGACGAAGGTGAAGCCATATTGCTTTCCCAGCTCGAAGCACTCGGAACACACCTCGCGCTTTGTTCCGCAGCAGTCTATGACAAAGGCCTTGGGAGAAATAAACGGTGCGTTTTTCTTCAAATATTCAACTGACGCGTTGGGATACAGCGCAATAAAAATCAAATCACAAGTCCCGATGTTATCATCATTAAGCTCGCCGTCTATGGCACCTGAAATTTGCGCTATGCCGACGACTCCGTCGCCTGTGTCGTATCCATAAACTGCCGATTTGCCGTCCAGCTTGTACGCTTTGGCAAAAGAACCGCCGATAAGACCAAGACCTGCTATTCCAACATTCATACTATTACCTCACGTATTGCCCAAACCCTTCTGGCAACATCGTCAAACTGGTCCGGTGTAAGCGACTGCGCACCGTCGCATAGCGCGTTGGCAGGGTCGTTGTGAACCTCTATCATCAGTCCGTCGGCTCCTGCCGCTGCGGCAGCCATAGCCATCGGCTTAACAAGCCTTGCAAGGCCCGTTGCGTGGCTGGGATCGACTACGATAGGCAGATGTGTAAGCTCTTTTAGCATTGGAACAGCCGAGAGGTCAAGCGTGTTTCTCGTGCGCGTTTCAAAGGTGCGGATTCCACGCTCACAAAGAATGATATTTGAATTTCCGCCTGCCAAAATATATTCCGCGCTCATGAGAAGCTCTGTCAGGGTGTTCGCAAGTCCTCGCTTCAGCAAAATGGTTTTTTGTGTCCGTCCGAGCTCTTTTAGCAGCTCGAAGTTCTGCATGTTTCGCGCGCCGACTTGAATAATATCAATGTCTTCAAAGAGCGGAAGATGATTGGCGTTCATAATTTCGGAAACGATAGGCATACCGGTTTGCGCCTTTGCTTCCAAAAGCAGCTTTAACCCGTCCGCCTGCAAGCCCTGAAAGTCATAAGGCGAGGTGCGGGGCTTATACGCTCCTCCGCGAAGGATGGTTGCGCCCGATGCCTTGACTCGCTGTGCAATTTCAAGAATCTGTTCTGGGGATTCGACAGAACAGGGGCCTGCAATGAACTGAAAATTTCCGCCGCCGATTTTTACGTCTCCGATGCTTATAATGGTGTCATCGGGATGGAATTTGCGGTTTACACCCTTGAAGGGGTCGCTGATTCTTTTGACGGATTCAATAATGTCCATAGACTCCAGCAGTTCAACGTCGATTTTGCTTGTGTCTCCGACAAGTCCGAGGACTGTGCAGGTTTTGCCGTTCGAGATATGAACATCGAGCCCTCGGCTTTTAAACCACGCGATAAGAGTATCTGTTTGTTGTGGTGTCGTTTCAGATTTTAATACTGCTACCATTTTAATTGCCTCCTAATAATAAAATAGAGCCTCGCAGTGGTTTCACTGCGAGGCTCTATACATACACTGTTTTTAATAGCTGTATGAATATTGCTTTTTTTGCAGCAAAACTAGCCTTATCTGAGAATAGATAAGGAAAGAATAATAATATACGGCAGCAAAAAACGTATTATTCATCACAAACTCCTTTAAATGGTTGAAGAAACAATAACACATTAAATTTTGGTTGTCAATGTTTGATTTGGGGTAATCGTAACAAAAGCTCTTGATTGCAGGGGTGGTTGGCTATATTATGGGAATGGTAGACGGTGATTATTGAATAGATAAATAAACCCGAGTCATAAATAACATTGGAGGAATGATTTTGACAAAAGACGAAATAAAAAGAGTATTATCTGATTTAATTAATGACTATCTTGATGAAGACAAAGATGCAAATGAAATCTTTAATTTACTCATGAGAAAGCTTAATGCAAATGAGATTTATGACATAAACGATTTTTTTATTACAGATTGCTATTTTGCTATAAAGCAGTTGCTTGAGGATGGTTATGAGACGACAAAACAGGAATTGCAATATTTCAGGAAATGTTTCTCGGGTAGCAGAAAATATGATAATAATGAAAAAATGAGTTCATTCTATGTGAAGAGATAATTGAAATCTCAACTAAATACGGGAGATAATTAAGACGATTCAGAACTGCTGAACAAAGCTGCCTGTGATTTTAGTGTTACAAGTTGCTTTGCGCTTAAAACAGTTTATCCCTTAAACACGCGGGCTTCGGCGGCCATCATGAAGTCGTACATCGGTACAAGTAATTTGAAATCCGCAGCAAGCTTTTCCACAAGAGAGTCCGAAAACAGAAGGTCAAAATTTTCGCTTTCCGTAATGAAATCCAGACTGCGCTGGTCAAGCCATTCACGCTTTCCCTCAGGCTGGTCGGGATAGTGGCTGCGCTTGTATTTCGAATCACCGAGCTGGAAAACCGACTGTTTATCAAAGGCTTTTTTTGCGGCTTTATACGATTTTTCATTCACTATAATCATATCGCGCATTGCTTCCATCGACTCCGCGCTTGCCTGATAATAGCCGCAGCCGTAACGGAAAATTCTCGGCGAAAACTCAAACCAGAAGCCGGGCAGACCGTTATACAGTTTCTTGTCTCGGATGAATACGCACCACATAACGTCCCGAAAAATGGACTTGTCGTGTGAAAAGCGCGTGTCGCGGTAAATACGCGAAATCGAGCGCCCAACCTTCGGTTCGCAGATTAAAAGCGGGTCGATGGAAAGTATCGTCGGCTCAAGCGCCGTTACAAGTTCGCGCAGCGGGTCGAGAACAAGACGCTCATAGTCGGCACGATGCTCCAAAAACCAGACTTTGCTGTCCACAACGCGGTTTTCAAAAAGGAATTTAACTGATTCTTCTGAGAATGGCATATACGTTTCCTCCTAATATCTCTATAACTGTACCCGTATAAAAATACGACAATCTCGCCCATAACACGGGTGAAAATTTTATTTGCCGGCTCGCCTGTACAATGGCAGATGTACGTGCGCTTTACGCCGAGTTCAAGGCCTTTGCCCAAGCGAGCTTACCTCTTGCGGCTTTACGCCGAGTGTGGATGTACTGCGGAATCCAATGAGATGAAATTACGAGGCTGTGCTCATGCGCAAAATCGTCGGGGACAAGCCCGGCCGCAGATTTGCGGTACATATGAGCGCGCTTGCCTTTTTCGGAAAGCCTCTGCTCCTTTTTTAGACCCTCAGGCGCTTTGTTTTCAATAAACGCCGTTGTTTTCAAGCTGATTATGGCATTTTCTCCAGTTGTATATAATGATTAAGTGACAGTCCGCAAAAAGCCACTTGCTTATGAAATACTTTTGCGTTAGAAGGTGTTTTAATAATATTTGGCGAAGCTGTTCCGGAGTGCCGTTGATAATATCGGATTTTCTAATTAAGTAAGCTTGATTTTGCCCTGGGTATAGAAAGAAGTAGCTTGATGTTTCGCAGACTTTTGCAAGAAGGGTGTAACAAACCTCACTGAAACCGCTGAGTTGAGAGCTTTCAGATGATACTGTAAACTTATCATCTTTAAAAATGAATCGGTTTTCTTTTCCATGAAAGGTCGTTGCTTTTTTATAGCTACTTTTTGGGAGGGAAAAATACTGATAGCCAAATAACCCAAATAAAATTACAGCTATAGCAATTGTGGGTACAGAAAACTGAAAGCTCTTTAAAACTATGGCATTTATAATACCTGAAAACAAAAAGAGAACAGGAAGAATTAAATGTCCCTATTTTTTGCGGTTTGATTTTGGCTTGCGGGGTATAGTATAGCGCAAAAAATCCTTATAAAACTTGTAGTCATAGACGGTAACTGCCCTAAGTTCCATTCTGCTATCTCTCCCTAAAAAATAATCTTTCCGACAGAATACTCAAGAGTCAATCACTATTATGTCATTTACGACATCAGATTTCAAGAGCCATCAATTCGGGAACGTTTCATTTGCTTGATACGCGCGGCAGGGAAGGTGTAATTTCTGTGAAGTGTAATATTATTGTGAGAACACAAATAAACCGCCCTTGTGATTAGCATGGTCGGAACTAACTGACTTAGGAGGGAAAACGCTTATGCAAGAAAATAATATAATACTGACAATAGATGACTATATTTTTGCTTGTACCGAAGCTCTCCAACCTAAATTACAAGAGCTGAAACAAATCATTTTAAGTGCGGCACCGCAGATGACAGAAAAAATCAGTTGGCAGATGCCTACATTTTGTCTTAGAAGAATCGTCATTCAATTTGCGGCATATAAAAAGCATATTGGCATATATCCCGGTCCGAAAGTAATTGAAAAGTTTGCGGATAGACTGGAGAGCTATAAAACCTCAAAGGGTACAATTCAGATACCAAATGACAAGCCCTTGGACAGCAAACTGATAAAAGATATTGTGAAGTTCAATATCGAAAGAATGTCGGCAGACAAAACATAGACTATTGGGCGAATCGTTTTAAAAAAGCAATCTGTCACCGACGAGTAAAAAAACGCACTACAGCAACAAATAAATCCTTAAAAGCGTTATGTTTTCAAGGATTTATTTATCCGCATATAAAAATGCAAGCAAGTCGTCGGGAAAATCGATATTGACTTGGAAAAGGAGAAGACATATATTAAAAATATATAGCGCATAAGTAAAAATGCATATATGGAGGGAAAGCCATGAGCACAACGGAAATATTGGAAGTAATTGCTGTTGTTGTGGTATTCACAGTTATTTTGACGCTCATTTCCAAAGCAAAACAGAAACAGACATGGACGGGTACACTTTTAAAGAAAAAGATTGATGACGGCAGTTTGACAACAGGAGATGATTTGTGGGACATACAGACCTATTACATACTGATTTTCAGAACGGATGCGGGGAAAAAAGTGAAGGTCAATGTAAGTAAAGCAATGTTCGACGCTTATGCTGTCGGCAGGAGATTTATCAAGAAATCCGGAGCAAATTTTCCCGAGCCGATGTAAACCACCAGAGGGGGCAAAACATGTGTTTTGCCCCCTCTGGTGGTTTACATAAAACGGAGATGTGCGGTTCTTAGCTTAATTTGCTGTAATAAATTATACAACCTTTGGCTTTCCCTTCTCACAAAGAAAGCACAAAAGTATTCCGCCGACGGTATTGCCCAGAATTATTACGCCCAAAGTCAGCAGATTTAAATTTCCTGCCAGATTAAAATAGAACATGTCGGCTATACAGTGCTCAAAGCCGGACAGTATAAAGACCATTACCACAAAAACTATGGATAAGACTTTTCCAACATAGCTTTCGATTGACCTGAACAAGTCAACACCCAGGAACATAAGCATTCCGCAGAAAATGGCCAGGATAAACATGCTTATGTAGCTGTCATTTAATTTGACTTGAGTGACTTTTGTTACGAGCTCCATTATATCCAAGCGGGTTTGGCTAATCATAAAGGCGGTGAACAGTGTGCCGATGAAGTTGCCAACGAGGGTTATACCAAGTTCGCCTGCATATTTCCAGTTTAGATTTAATACAAGATACCCGATTTTCCCTGTGTATAAATCCAACTTCATATTTACAATTGCAAACAGAGCAAACGAGAACAGGAAACTGCCGATAATTTTGTCTGGAGACATTATGAAAACAACGCAGCCCATACTTACAAGCATTCCGGCTAAAAAACTCTTTATTAAAACCCGCATATTGCACCCTCCGAGAGAAAGTATTGTTTTAGAAGTTTCGGCTTTTTTGAGAAAGGCTTATATTGAGGATATCCATATCAGTCATTATACATAAGATGATGTGTTATTTCAATACAGCCTTTTAGCTGACGTTTATGCAAATAACTGCATGGAAATAGGCAAAAAGGCTAACATCCGAATGCATAAAGTCAGCAAACTGGCGGCAGGGGTTTTCCTACCGCCAGTATTGAATTATAGTCTAAACGAAAAAACATACATACGCATAAAATGTTGTAGTCAAATTTAGGAGGCTATGTAATGTATAACCGAAACGTGAATTGTGAGGATAAACGCCTGACCCCCAAGCAATTGCTGCTATTGAACACACTCCGGCGGCTGTGGATCGAACACGTATTGTGGACTAGGCTCTTCATTGCCAGCACCGCATCTAATCTGGCTGATTTGGAATACGTAACCAAGCGGCTTCTGCAAAATCCCGCTGACTTTGCTGATGTGCTCAGACCGTTTTATGGCGAGGAAAAGGCGGCTAAATTTAATAAGCTCTTAACGGAACATCTTGAGATTGGCGCGCAGCTTGTTAACGCCGCCAAAGCACGGGATACAAAAGCCGCAGATGAGGAGCGCACGAAATGGTATGCCAACGCTGATGCCATCGCGGCTTTTTTGAGTGAGATTAATTCCTATTGGAGTAAGAATGCTTGGAAGACAATGCTCTATGATCACTTGGAGATGACCGAGAACGAAGCCTCGCAAATACTGACCGGTCAATACGACGCGAGTATCAGCCAATATGACTCCATACAGAAGAAAGCGTTGGAAATGGGCGATTATAAGGCAAGCGGAATGATAAAATAATTTAAGCTCTTAAAAGTTATGTAAACCTAATAGACGTAAAATGACTGCCCCGCTATCAAAACAGGGCAGTCATTTGATTATAAGATGGCTGGGAATTAGCAAATGCGCGATGGGTGCTTATTTCTTTTCCTTCGGCAGACGGAAGCGACTTTCGGGAGTGGCCTTTATTACAAGCGCATTGCCGGTTCGGGGATGAACAAACTCCAAAAGGCTTGCGTGCAGACCGAGCCTGCCGAGAGGATTTCCGTGAGCGCCGTATTTTTTATCACCGACAACAGGGTGGGACAAGTCCGTCATGTGGACGCGTATCTGATTTTTGCGGCCGGTTTCTATAAGGACCCGAAGATACGAATAGTGTGCGTTTTCCTTGATTACCTCGTAATTAGTAATGGCACGCTGCCCCTCGCCGGATTTTACGGAATAGACAAGGAAGGTTGATGTCTCACGCAAAATGGTATCGCAGCGTCCTTTCTTTTCGGGAAAAATGCCCTCGCAGACTGCAAGATACTCGCGCCGTTTTATCTCATTCCACGTGGCCTGAAGCTTGTCACGCATTTCGATGCTTTTTGCGAAAAGCAGAACGCCGGAGGTGTCGCGGTCAATACGGTGGACCACATAGAGGGGGTCAATACCGGCGTCACGAAGCAGCCTTATCGCCGTGTTTTCTTTTTCGGTGTCCGTAGCCACGCAAAGTAAGCCTGCAGGCTTGTTTATCGCCAGAAGGTCGGAGTCCTCATATATAATATCCAGCGGTGAATCGTAAGAACTGTTGACCGCATGGCTTATTGTGATTGTTTGTCCTCGTTTAACGGGGTAGTCAAATTTGGTTGTTACCGCACCGTCGACAGAGATCATACGATGCTCGAGATAAGATTTGGCTTTACCCAATGGAAGCTCGCTTCGCTCCTTACGGACACAATCCAAAAGTCCGCTGTCCTCGTTGACTTCAAAAACGATATTTTCTTTAGTGCTTTTCAATAGTTTCCATCCTTTTCCTGCTATGGTTGATTAATAAATAATTATAGCATTATATCGGGGTTCGGGCAAGCCTCGGAGCCAAATAATCCGTTTACCGGCACATAATTCTTGCTTTATGCAAAACGTTTTGTATAATAAAAATGTAGGAACAGTCTCAAATTGGCTTTGGTGGTAAGCGAAAAGGAGTGAAAACATGTCTTCTTTCTGCAAAAACTGTGGAACGATGCTTGACGACGGAAGCAGGTTCTGTAAAAAATGCGGGACGGCATTGTCGTCCCCGGTGCCCATGGCGGAAAAAGCACCGAATTATCCACGTGATTTTGTGTCGCCAAACGTTGTCAGATGTGCTGACGGCAAACTGCGCTGGACATATGAGCTCAATCTCTATCGCAACCCTGTTCTCATGCTCGTGCTTATTAAGGTGTTTTTCTGTATTCTTACCGCTTTGTGGGTGTTTATTAATCTAATCTGTTTAAACGACTCGGATTATTGGCCGCATACGTTTCTCTCGATTGGAAAAGTGTATCTGATTGCGATACCCTGTGTGTTTGCGCTGATTGGAATATCATATCTAATTTATGCGCTTATTATGGGCGGAAAATACTGCGCGGTTTTTGAGATGGACGAAAACGGAATCAACCATATACAAATGCCTAAACAGTATAAAAAAGCCCAGGTGATAGGCTTCATCACTACTTTGACCGGAGCGCTTGCAGGCAATATGAGCGCCACGGGAGCGGGTTTGCTTTCTATAGGCAGGCAGAGCATGTATTCGGGATTTGCCTCGGTTCGCAGGGTTAAGGCTTTGAGACGTCGGGACACAATCAAGGTGAACGGCGTTTTGATGCACAATCAGATTTATGTTCCGTCCGAAGATTTTGACGCTGTGCTGTATTATATCACAAGCCGTTGTCCTCGAATTAAAAAATGACATTATGTGAAAGCAACACCGCAAATAAACGAGAATAATGCTGAAGGGAAAATCTATGATTAAGACCAATGCGATGCGCCTTTTGGATGCCGCAGGCATCTCATATGGTACGGCAGAATACGCTTACGATGAAAGCGATTTGTCAGGCACCCACGCTGCTAAAGAAATCGGAATGCCGCCTGAACAGGTGTTCAAAACCTTGCTTACAAGGGGAGATAAAACAGGCGTCACGGTGTTTTGCATACCTGTATGCTGCGAGCTGGATTTACGCAAGGCAGCGGCTGTTTCCGGCAATAAGAAGCTTGAGATGACCCATGTGAAGGATCTTCTTGATTTGACAGGCTATCTTCGCGGCGGTTGCTCGCCTATCGGAACGAAAAAGCAGTACCCGACCTACATTGATGAAACGGCTGAGCTTTTTGACAAAATTGCCGTCAGCGCGGGTCTGCGCGGACAACAGATAGTAATCGAGCCTAACGACCTGATTGCTTATATAAAAGCACAAGAAGCAGACGTAACGGCTTAAAACATAGCAAGAGCTTCGCGTGAATTTAAGAAAATCAAAAGAGACCGCCGGAGGGCGGCCTCTTTCTTTATGGGAAGAATGAAAAGGGGAAGAAGATTGTCGTTTTTAGCTCTCGAGCACGATGCCGTCGGCAGGAGTGATTGCGGAAGGCGGTTTGTGACTTTGCTTAAGTCGCTGAGGTTGCCGCCTTAGCCGCCTATGTTTTTAACGGTAATTGCTGTAACAGTGTTATCGTCGCCAAACGTAACTTCGAGTATTGCGCCAACAGTGATGTCGGCGATTGTGCCTGTTGTGCTTTCACCCATTCCATCAACTGTGATTACGGCACTATCGGTGATTGCAATCGTGGCGCTGTCCGTACCGGTAGTGAAGCTTGCCATTGAACCGCCGCCAGAAGGAGCCTGACCGGAAGGAGCACCGCGCGAAGCCGAGTCACCCGAAGGAGCCGCTGCGGCATCTCCAGTGGTCATCTCACCGAGAAGAAGATTTACCGAGCTTCCATCAACGGCAGTCACCTGTCCGGTAATCGTGCTGTTGCTGTAATCTTTTGCGGAGCTTTTGCCGCAGCCGACAAGAAAAAGAAGTAAAACCGCGGTGCCGAGAATATAAGTAAGAACTTTTTTCATTCCAATTTTCCTTTCAATCGAGAAACTTAATAAAAATTCAATTTGGTTAAAAATAACATATTGCCTTAGCTTTAATTTTACTTTAAATTTCTAAAATTAAGAAACATTTTAGGATAGCCAAAAGCGTATTTTGCGTATGAAAAATTCATATCATCTGAGAACCGAAAAGGCACAAAAAAAGGCGCTCTGAAAAGAGCGCCGTAAAGGATGATTGTATTTGCTGACAAATCAGCTGTATATTTTTCCTACGAGCTTGTTGCAAAGATTAATGGGCAGAATTTTAGAAATGAAAACAAACAGCTTGTATTTTCCGCCTGCCGTATAGAGAACCTTAGGGTTTTTCTTCTGCGAAATGCGATAGATTACGGAGGCGATAAAGTCCGGCGTCATTCCCGACAGCTCGTCTTTTTCCATCGAAGAAACTGCCCTTGAGATAGTTTCCCCATAAAGCGCCGACCCGTCCTCGTTCTTCTCGCGCGCTTGAGTAAAGCCGGTGTGCACATCCCCCGGCATAACCGCGCTGACCTTGATTCCAAAGGGGCGGACTTCGTTAGAAAGGGCAAGCGTAAGGGAGTTTATAGCCGCCTTTGTCGCGGAGTAAAACGACTGGAACGGAATGGAGAGCGGAGCCGCAACCGAGCTTAGATTTATTATGCGCGAGCCTGCGGTTTTGCGCAGGTAGGGAAGAGCCTCTTTGCAGCACTGGAAGGTCCCGAAAAAATTAACGTCGAAAATCCTGTGTGCCTGCTCCGCGCTCGTGAACTCAATCGCGCCCGATATGCCCATTCCGGCATTGTTTATCAAAAGGTCAATGCGCCCCTCTTTGTCAAAAATCTCTTTGAAAGCCCTTTGAATATCCTCAGTATTAGTTATATCCGCAGTGATGTGGGTAATCCCGTTTTCGCTTTTTCCGGTGCGGCTGAGTTCATAAACCGTGCAGCCGTTTTTGCAAAAGAGACCTGCGGTGCTTTTTCCAATGCCGCTGCTGCCGCCAGTTATTACAACTACATTTCCCATTTGCTTCTCCCCAGAACCTCTTTAATAATGTCCAAGGCTTCGTCAAGAATGGCCTCGGTATGAGAAGCCATGTAGCTTGTACGCAGCAGACATTCGGCGGGAGGTGTCGCCGGAGGCAGAACGGGATTGACATAGACGCCCTCTTCGTAAAGCTCTTTCGCAAGCCCGAGGGTGCGGAAGGTTTCGTAAGTGTAAATCGGAACAATAGGAGTTTTGCTTGCGTAGTGAGCTATTCCGCGTTTCGTCAACCCATCGCGCATATATTGGGAGATGCGGGCAAGGTTTGAGACAAGCTCGGGGTGCGCTTTGAGTTCGCGCAGGGAAGCCAGTGCGCAGGCGCAACTTGACGGTGTCATTGAAGCCGAGAAAATGAAGGGACGGGAGCTGTGACGCACGAAGTCTGCCACCTTTGCCGAGGAGGCCATATAGCCGCCAAGACTCGCAAGAGATTTTGAGAAGGTGCCCATGTAAATGTCAACTTCTTTTTCAAGTCCGAAATAACTTGCCGTGCCGCGTCCGCCCTCGCCGATAACGCCCAAACCGTGCGCATCGTCTACCATTGTGCGGGCACCGTATTTTTTCGCAAGCCTTACGATTTCGGGGATATTTGCTATGTCTCCGCCCATGCTGAAAACGCCGTCCGTCACGAGGAGAATTCCTGCGGTATCGGGAACGCTTTGAAGCATGCGCTCCAAGTCTTCCATATCGTTGTGCTTATAGCGTATCATTTTTCCGTAGCTCAGCTTACAGCCGTCATAAATGCTTGCGTGGTTTTCCTTGTCGCAGACAACATAGTCGGTGCGTCCAACAATGGCACTGATAATGCCAAGATTTGACTGGAAACCCGTCGAGAACGTAACAACATCCTCTTTGCGAAGAAACTCGGCAAGCTCGGCTTCAAGCTCAAGGTGCATTTTCAGCGTGCCGTTCAAAAAACGTGAGCCACTGCAGCCCGTTCCATATTTCTCAATAGCCTTAATACCGGCCTCTATGACATTGGGGTTGATAGTAAGCCCCAAATAGTTGTTGGAGCCGAGCATGATTCTGCGCTTACCCTCCATGATTACCTCGATGTCCTGACGGGATTCAAGAGCATGGAAGTAGGGGTAAACACCGGCCTCGCGCGCTTCGTCTGCAAGAGATTTATGTTCGCACTTCTCAAAAATATCCATTAAAATCCTCCTTTGTTAAGCTTTTTTCTCGTCTTTATTGATGATTGACGAAATCTTCTTGGAAATCCGCTCCGTAAGTTTTACGAGCACAGCGTTTTCTTCTTCGGAAAACTCTTTGGTAATGCCAGATATGTCGGGGACTTGGCTGCCGTAGTAATCGCGGAATTTTTTGGTTACTACAAGGCGACATTCACGCTTGTCACTTTCACACGATTCCTTAGTGATATAACCCTTAGCGACGAGGCCGTAAACCTTATAAGAGGCGTTGGGCTGAGAAATTCCGATAAAATCGGCGAATTCGCCGAGCGTCGGTTCGCCAAGAAGATAGATTACTTCCACCGAAAACGCCTCAGTTGCGCTTAGGCTTCCCGGCGTTTCGCTTATTGTCGCAAAAAGATTCTGGTAATGCGCAAGGCGAAGATAGCGGTAGATTTGGTCAAAGTCCGTAGCCATGAGTGCGCCCCTCCGATAATATATAAAATTATTTATATAAAATATTATATACAATATAGCACCATACTCGCTTAGTTGCAAGTTGAAAACTTCAACAATGTTTTCGGTGAAAACGGCGCAACATTGACAAAAAGCACGTAGTAATACATGAGAAGAAGGGTGCGAAAACGCACCCTTCTTTTTGAAACGCAGAGTTTTTATGATTTGTGACTAAGAGAAGGGGCGCTTTCGCGCTTAAAATTATGACACAAGCAGGGTTTAAATTTGCTGAAATACGTAGTATAATGCGAATAACATTGATTACATTTGTTTATGAGGGTTGGGCTTATGAAAAACGAAACAGTATTGGTTCTTGATTTCGGCGGACAATATAAGGAGCTGATTGCTTCGCGCGTAAGGCAGCTTTTGGTATATTCGGAGATTAAGCCGGGCAACCTTAGTGCCGATGAAATACGCAAGATAGCGCCTATCGGACTAATTCTCACAGGCGGCCCGAAAAGCGTTTACGGCGAGGACGCGCCGAAATGCGATCCCGAGATATTCTCACTCGGAATCCCTGTACTTGGAATCTGCTACGGCATGCAACTCATGTGCCATACGCTCGGCGGAAATGTCACCCCGGGCTTGGGCGGAGGCGAATACGGCAGAATCCGTACAAAGCTCCAGACGGGACACAAGCTTTTTGACGGGCTTTCGGAAAACGCCATGACGCTCATGAGCCACGGCGATATGGTTCGTGATTTACCGGAGGGCTTTATACGGGTTGCGTCCACTGCGCATTGTAAAAACGCCGCCTGCATTTGTGAAGAGCGCGGACTATATGCCGTTCAGTTCCACCCCGAGGTCAGACATACCGATAAGGGAACAGAGGTTTTGCGTAATTTTCTTTATAGTATCTGCAAAGCCAAGGGCGACTATAACATAGACGATTATCTTGAGGCGGCGGCTGCCGACATACGGAAAAAGGTGGGGGACAAGGAAATCCTGCTTGCTCTTTCCGGCGGCGTCGATTCGTCGGTCTGTGCGGCACTCATCGAAAAAGCGGTTCCGGGAAAGCTCACCTGCGTTTTTGTTGATCACGGTCTGATGCGTAAAAACGAGGGCGACAAAATTGAGGCTGTTTTTTCTAAAAGGCAACTCAATTTTATCAGAGTCAACGCTTCCGAAAGATTTCTGCGTGAACTTAAAGGCGTAGCCGATTCCGAGAGAAAGCGCAAAATAATCGGAAAAGAGTTCGTCGAAGTGTTTCAGGAACAGGCGAAGAAGCTCGGAGATATTCCGTTTTTGGCGCAGGGAACGATATATCCCGATGTTGTCGAGTCCGGCGGAGGCACAACAGCAACAATAAAAAGCCACCACAACGTTGGAGGTTTGCCCGAAAACATAGGGTTTGAAGGACTTATCGAACCGCTGAGAGGACTGTTTAAAGACGAAGTTAGAGCACTCGGAAGAAAGTTAATGCTTCCGGATGATCTCGTTAATCGCCAACCTTTCCCCGGTCCGGGGCTTGCAGTTCGTGTTCTGGGCGAAATAACGCCGGAAAGGCTGGAAATCCTCCGCGAGGCGGACAGCATCGTCTGCGAGGAAATCGGAAAGATGAAAAATCCCCCCAGCCAGTATTTCGCGGTTCTGCCGGGCGTACGCTCAGTCGGCGTCGCAGGAGATGAGCGCAAATTCGATGATGTAATCGCCGTGCGAGCGGTCATCACAAGCGACTTTATGACCGCCGACTATGCGCCGCTTTCGCACAGCCTGCTCTCGAAAATTTCATCGAGAATCTCAAATGAGGTCAAGGGCGCGGGACGCGTGGTCTACGACATTAGCGGAAAACCTCCTGCGACAGTCGAGTGGGAATGATTGCAAAGCCCCGAAAGCCTTGATAATTCTCAGAATACGGTTATCTCAAATGTAGCTACATATGACCATCAAAGATTGATAATCAGTTTATCACCTTCTATTTCTTTTGATATTACAGGTGCAATGGGGTTGTCTGGCGCATTTACATTTAGCACTACCTATGATAAAGTTGCTGTAGGGAAAAACAGATACCTGTAAAGTTAAATATCACTAAAGCTATTGACAAACGTCAATAGCTTTAGTGATAAAATATCGAGGTTTTTAAGGGGATGGAATTTTGAAATATGTAAAAATCACATTACTTTCTATATTAGTAATTATTACATCAGTAATGTTTGTCGCGTGTAGTAATAGTTCAAAGTTTGTTACAGGTGGTAGTGTTTCGGAATTGAAACAAAATATTGAAGCGTTTATTAATCGTGGGGATGTAACTGGGGTTAAGGTTAATATTAAAAGCACTTTTGAAGTGGACAACACAAAAATAGTTTCGTTTATGACGCCTGATTACGAACTTGGATACTGTATATTAAATAAGTATGGAGACAAATATAAAATAATCTCTACTACTCTAAACACTGGAATTGTTGCTGTTCCAGTCGTCAAAACTAATAAGGGCAAATACCTCTTTGCTATAGGTGGACAATATGATAAAGACATTTATTCTGTAAAAGCAGAACTTGTAGGTGAAAGTTACACTTTTTTCATAACTAAACCATATTTTATTCAAATGCAAGAATTACCAAAAGAGCCAGATAACTCTTCTGTAGCCTCTTTTACAGTTTATGATAAGGATAATAATGATGTTACAAGAGACATCAATCTTATTTCCCCATAAATCAGCGCGCTAAACTGGACACAGGCGGACACGTAACTGAACTGATCTAAGAGTAACATTAAAAAATCTAATTGTAAAAAGGCCCCAACAATTGTTGCAGCCTTTTTTATGAGGCTATGTTTCTCCCTAATAACATAGCCTTTCTTTTTCATTTCTGACTCCATTTTGACTCCAATAATTTTTATAGCGAAAATAAATTATGAAAAAATGGTGTTTCTGAAGATTCAGGGAAAGAAAAAATAATATATTATACTGGAAAAGGTGTATATTCTAGAAAAGTTAAAATAAACCAACCGTTCCTTGCGATTGGCTTTGATGAGGATGGAAATATTACCGATATTATGGTCAATGAGATAGATTGAAGGTAAGCGTCAATCCTGAAGGTACGGTGGGATGATAAAAACGGTTTGCAGCATTAATTTGCTGCAAACCGTTTGTTATCTGGAGCGTTCCACGGCAGTAGCCGGAAAAACGCTTCCTCATTATGAAAATTCAAACAGCCGAATTCTTGACGCAAATTTGATTTACGAAGCACATCGAACACATATAAACTAAACCAGAACAGACACAGTTCAGAAAACATCTGCAACTGTGTCTGTTCTTATACTGTGCCTGTGATTTGTCTACACGTTTGTCCACTCAGTCAGCCATCTTGCGTATGTATTGGACCAAAGTCTCCTTTGCAGTACACCGTTGTAGTATCGAGTTACCCATTCAGTCTCTTCAGCCTGTGGTGTGATTATTCACCATTTGATGTGGGTGTAGGAATGTCTGCAGCGAGAGCGCTTGTTGCGAAGACACTCATCGTCATCAGCGTAGCGAAAATGAATAACAGGGGTTTCTTCATGGTTTTCATTTGTGATCCTCCTCATTTTTGATAGGTAAACTTGAATATGGCAATGAATCCATATTAATAACGCTAACTGTAAGTAGAAATTTCCCATCAACATACAGGTCGTATGTACCATCTTCGTTGGGGATTAAGTATGCGTTTTCAGGAGTAATGCTAACATACTCTGCTTCTGCATCTAAATCTCTCGGAGGCGGAGAAAACGGCTGAACAATGAAAACATATGAAAGAACAACAAGGGTCAAAGCAATCGCTCCCAAAGTTCCCTGGACGAGTTTGCTGAAACTCTTCGGGGGAAAAAGCACAAGCTCACATCGTTGAACGATTTTATCTGAATCAGTCGCTATAAATCCAATCGATGACGGTGAAAAACGTGGCTTTGTGGCCAGTTGCTTCATGACATTAACGGTGGCCTCAACATATTTAACATGCTCCGCTTCGTCAAGTCCGTTGACCACAAAACGGTCACAGTTGACCTCAAGGATATAGTCCATATCCTCTTTTATTAGGTAGACTAGCGGATTCCACCACATCAAGGCGCAGAGCACATTGAAAAGCAACTTCGTCCATAAGTGCTTTCGCAAAAAGTGATTCCACTCATGCAGCAATACGTATTCCATTTCCTCATCTGATAAAGACAACAAGGGAATCAAAACCGTCGGGGTGAAATAACCAACCAACATGGGAGTCTCGACTTCTGGTGAAACTATGATACGGTATTTTTGCTTTGGTTTGGATTCAAGAACAATCGCTTCCATTATTCTTTGTGCCTGCTCATTTTCCTCAGCGTTTATCTGGCTTAGTCTATGGCTTAACTTCATAATCCCGATAATTATACCGATTAGGTAAACCGCACTTCCGACAGCCCATATCGCGATGAACGCATCAAACCGGTCAATATTAATGCCTGCAAGCTGAAAAACTTCCTTCCTAAGGAATTGCTGGAGGAAAGGCATTATTGTGTCTGAATGAATAACCGTGGAGAATTTCGGTTCGATTGGTACAAACAGACGAAGTATACCAACAGCCATTATCAGAAGAATAAGATTGACACCGTTCTTGAGTACAAATCCTTTTTTATGCCTCAGTATCGTACTGAAAAGAATAAAAATACTGCACCAAAAAAGCGACATTAGAAAAGAAAAGATAGAGGTGTCCAATTTATAGCGCCTCTTTCTTCTTTTTTATTAGCGCCTCAATTTTTCCGATGGTCTCCATGTTGATTTCTTCGCTGTCAATCAGAGAAACGAATAGGTTAGACATAGCGGAGCTTTTATCCTTGGCAAAGGATGTGTTCAGCTTAACCTGCATCAGTGAATATTCTTCCGGAGTAACGGCAGCTTTGAATAACCGGCTGTATGTTCGTCCCGACCTGACCATACCGTCAACGACCAAAGCGCCTTTATCCAGCATACTGGTCAGAATGAGATGTACGGAGGTATTCACCCAAGACTTCTCCTGGGCCAAATCGTTAATTTGAACAGCTGTCAATCCGCGATTTTCGGACCATAAAAGCGTCAATACCTCGTACTCACTTTTTGATAGGGAATTCATAATGTCACCTTCTTCCAATAACAGTATTTTACAACAATATATATTTTATGTCAATATTAAACAATATAATTCCAAAACATCGATTACGGCTTGACAATAATGGAATATGATAGTAATATCATTTATGTAATACAATAACGGTAACTTAACTAGAACAATAGTAGTGATTCATTTGCGTTGCTAAGAAACTAGTTTTTAACTGATGATATCAGTTTTTAAGATAAAGATCACGATCCATATTTATATGCCTTCCATGCGTTGATTTCATATACATGTGGGTTTGTACCATGTTTGTAATCGTTTAGCCCATGCATAGGTTAATAGAATTCGTGATCTTTATCTTTTTTTTTATCCATTGAGGATTTATGCTGGTGGATTCCATGAGAAGACGGAGTTGAGATGCTATATTATATCAACAATTATGTTTGTTGGCATGATACTGATAGACATTGTATGTGTACCCGGGATACCAATATGGGCAAGCTGTATTTTACTGGTACTCAGCGTAACAGCAGTGTTTATGAAGGCTCCTGTTGAGAGCGAAAAAAAGCCTCTTGGTCAAGGAGAACTAAGAAAGTATAAAAAGTTGGCTAGATTGATTTGCATTATTGAAATCTGTATTATCGTTACTGGAGTAGCCTTAGTGGCACAACAAATATATTTGTATTACGCGATTGCTGGCATGGCAACAACGGAGATATTGCTTATCATGTCGGCGCAAAATTCTAAAATAACGAGTCGTACAGTTACCAGAGATCGCAGCGCTATTAAGAATAATAAGAAAATATAATTGGCGAGTTACAAGCTCCCTGAGAAAGCAACCGCCAAGACTCAGGTGAAATATTCTAGCAAAGTATTCATTTTAATTTTGTGAACCTTTTAGATTAAGTGGAAGTTATATAGTGATGTGATATGGAGGTGATACCAATGGATTAATCTTTACAAGAATAAAAAACGAATTTCTTATGCTCTCTTGGTCGAGAAATCACACTCGGGAAGGGATGTCGAATCCAATTTCTACTCGTAAACCATAAAAATAGTAAATATAGTAATTTTGGAATTCCATGTAAAGTGACTTTCACTAATCAAAGATTTTGGACAAAACTGATGGTTATAGCAAGACAGCTTTTTTGAATTTATCTTATAACTGTTTTACACTTGTATACGAAAGGGGCATAAATTAATGACAACCACAAAAAGCTCTTTGTTAAAAAAACTTTTTACTTCTATCTCAATTGTAGTCTTAGCATTTTCTTTAACGGTGCCAGCTTCGGCTGTTAATTCAGTAACTGGTGGATATTTTGGGATCAGTTCTTACAGTTATTGTGGCTATGGTAATAGAGCCGGAGTTTCCTATGTTTACAATTTATCTACTTCGTTGGCAGGCGTTTCATTAAATAACAATAACCTTCAATATACGGAAAGCTATCGAGCTATTAATAATGATGTCACCACTACAAACATTGCTGGAGCATCTCAAGTTACGTTCTTCGTTTATTCAGGGCATGGTCTAAATTATAGTGCAACTTCAAATGCTTTACATGTCAATAAGCCTTCCAGTGGCACAACAACCTCACATTCTACACTCGGTGAAAATACATCAACACTGATAAATCTTAAAACCATAAGTACTTCCTTTTGTCATAAATATGTTACACTTTACACATGCAATCAGCTAACAAATAGTGGTAATTCAACGAAGGCAGTAAATATCTTGGGGATGATGAATGGGACTCGTCTAATAATGGGCTTTGCTTCAACTATGTATCTGGATTCTCGAGAAGGAACACTATATGGAACGAATATGGAGTATTATACTATCGTTAACTCTTACATATATGCAGCCCAAAGATATCAGCCTCAAAGATCGTCTGGTGATTCAATTGCACGAGTTGTTGGTTATACGGCAGCGAGCAGTGATAACATATTAGCAAATTATTCATACGCTCCAAGTTACAGTTCTTCTCCCTCATCGTTCGATGTTATTTCGACAGTTACTATTCCTCACACAGGTGTATTAGTATAGTTTAGGTGTGTTTTATTATAATTTGATAGGAGGAAAACCAATGTTAACAAAATGGAAAATACACGGCATTCCACTTTTAATTTCTGTTCTATTTATTACTACTTTAATGACCGGTTGTTCTAATACTACTTTAGCACAAGAAGAGCTTCATCCTGATATTTCAATGCAAGGAAGTGACATTGACATTGAAATATCACTTCCTTCTGGTATTGAATTCCCAGAAATCTTATCTGCAAATGTGTACCAGCATACTTTCAGTATAGACTCGACCATTGCGGAAGCGTCTAATGCACTTGGTTATGATTTATCTTTGATGGAGTATGAAGTCCGAAATGATAACACCCGAATCTATTCTGTTCCTGATGGGTATTGTCACGTGGAAGAAGATACTGGATATTGGACATATAATTCCACAAAAAACACTGTGGCTGTTTCTCTGAGTGAATTCATAAGTGATGATGAAGTAGTAAAGAAGGCTAAAGACTTTTTATCCATTAATTCTCTCTGGTCATCTGATGCGTACAGCATTTCGATTGGAACATCGACATCAGGGGGTTGGACAAATGCAGAAACTATAACAGCAAAAAGTGCATATATATATCCTTCCATTAACGGAATTTCAGTTTATGGAGTTTATAGAATTATTTTAACTTTTGATGCCAATGGGAATATATTTCAAATTTATAAAACAGCTAATCCTGTTAAAGAACACGCTAAAGTCTCATTAAAATCTCAAGAGGATGTTATCTCTAGCTTAGCTAAAAAAGATTTTTCAGCAAGCATCTCAACTACCTTAAAAGACATTTCGATAGAAAGTATTTCGCTAGCTTATTACGCAGATTCTGCACCAAACGAGAATGGCGAGTTTTTGGTTTACCCTGTATATGTTTTATTAGGTAGTGGAACTACTCCTTCTGGAGGCAATGAAGAATTTGATATTATTGTTGATGCCGTAAAGTAAAAGTCATAAATGAAAAAAAGATTATTGTGGCAGTTATCCTAATACTGATCATCGCTCTGATAATATATATTCAAGGCTTTGCATATGATCCTCTAACGGCAGCTGAAAGAAATCAGTGGATTTCGGCGGATGCTAAAGTAATAGGTCAAACGACAGTCGGGAATCAATATATTTTTGTATTTGAGATTAATGAAGAGTATCGAACTATAATTGTACAAAAGCATTTGTTTCTGTGGAAATCTGTCAACTGTTCGTTTCGCTCAGAAAAGTCTTCGGATCTTATGAGGCTTATAACATATTGCGGAGTATCCCTTGATGATCACACCGAAATTACAGCAGTGTTTATCCAGAACTTTGACAATAACGTTTCGTTTGTAAAAATTGGTGAAGGTTCTGATGAGCTAGAAAAAACCATTATCCCTGGAGAAGTTGTAGCCTTTACATGGCAAAAGATAATCTGTTTTAATGACTTAAATGCTGTTGCCTATTCAAACAAATCATTACCATTATATGTACTTGGATATGAAATAAAAGGCGGAGTTTTATATGCGGATGATTTACGATGGATTCACTTGGAATGAGTATCAGAGCACATCAGATATGCCTATAATGGTTATGGGCAAATAGAAGGCATATCTGGTATTAAAACAAGAATTGCAGCAGGCCTATATTTATGTAAGTGGGAGCATGATGGAGAGACTAGCACTCCAGCTGAAAATGGCAGTGGTTTTCCTTGTGGGCGTATAGATATTGCGGGTAATGGCCATTTTTATATTGACGTCTCTCTTAATTATACTCAGCAGCAAACAGTGGAAGGTTGTGGATTCACAGCTGGTGGCGCCGCTGGCGTTTATTGGACATCTAGAGAAATGTTTATATTCGGTGGTTACCAATGCTATTGATGAGTAAGGCTTAGTTTTTTCATAGGCTTCATGTATACCGGAAGAGCACTTCCGGTGTACATGTGTTATAATCAAGAAGAAGTTTAAAGACAGTTAAGTGCTTTTTAGGGGGATGATAGTCTGAAAAAACACCTTGTTATATCAGTTGTTTTGCTCTGCTTTATTGCAACTTTATTTTTTGCATTTTATAAGGTCAGAGTTACAAAAGAAGGCACGTCTAATGATAGAAGGACTATTACTGGTGATGTTGGCCCCTTGAAAAAAAGTAATTTTGAAGCAAATGACTACATTGTTTTAGAAGATGGCGCCAGACTCATTAGGATTTCCTATGATGATTATTTGAAATCAATTGCTGAAAATCGATGTATTACTTATGATGAAGCAAAGAATATAGACAAATTAAAAGAAGGTTTGTCTGATGCTGGAGAGTTCTCCTACTTCAAGTACATAAAGGCGTTCGGATTAGATGGAACTCTTGCGTGTAAATATCAAGCTCAATTGGAAGCAACAGTCAAACTATATAGTAATAATTCGCTTGCACAAATAGAAAACGTATCTTCAATAAAAACCAGTTTGGTTTCTGCCCCGTTAAATTGCGAGTGGGTCCAAACGTCTGTGGATTGCTACCCCGGTATTGATAGCGAAGAATATCCTATAGAAGAAGTCGCCTTAGTAGGTGATGGCTATTTTAAAATCGAGTCCATATCGCTGTTTGGCATAACACCTATATGGACTTCTGATAATTTATTTATGACAAGCAATCTCAATACAGCAAGCATCGAAACAAGGTAAGCGTCAATCCTGAAGGTACGGTGGGATGATAAAAACGGTTTGCAGCATTAATTTGCTGCAAACCGTGTGTTATCTGGAGCGTTCCACGGCAGTAGCCGGGAAAACGCTTCCTCATTATTTAGATCAATGTTTGGAGCTTCTCGAAAAACATAGGTTAGATACTTATACGGATCTCGCCCGTTTTCCATTGCGGTTGCAATAACGCTCAAGGTAACGGCGCTGGCTGTCGCACCCCTTGGCGTGTTTGAGAACAAAAAGTTCTTTCTACATACGGCAAATGATTTCGCAAGATGTTCCGCCCTGTTGTTGGAGGCTTCCAGCCTACCGTCGCGCAGATAGTTCGACACGTATGGCAGCTGTCGCTGCGCATACTCGACTGCACGCCCCAAATGGCTTTGCTTCTTCTGTCAACCCACCGGAGTATTTCAAATATCTGCAACTACTTAATTGAAAATAAGGAGAAGTACTATGAAAGTCCATCAATCTAACGGTAAAACAATCATGATTGTTATAGTTATAGTATTAATTTTAGGCACTGGTAGCGTATATGCGTGGATGTCTATTAAAAATGGAATAGAGATAGGAGAAGCACAAGCAGAGATTAACAAACAATTTGAAACTAATAATGAGATAGTCGCAAGTGTTAATGGTTATGAAATTACTAAGGAATCATTTGAAGTGTACAAAAGTATTATGAGCCAGACAGGGGACTATGGAGATGAAGAGCTGCTCGATAAACTCATCGAAAAAAAACTTATGTATTCCGAGGCAGTCGCTGAGGGCTTCACGGTAACCGACGATGAAATAGAGGCCGCCATAGAGGACGCGAAAAGCTTACTTGTGCTGGAAGAAAATATTGAACAATATAATTTTTTAAAGCAGTATATTGAAGGTTTGGGCATAACGGAAGAGCAATATTGGACCGAAATAGTAAAGCCGATTTACAGGGAAACATTTACTATTAATAAATTAACCGAGCGTCTGAGAGCAAACTACGACAAAGAAAATAGTTCCATTGATTCCCAATCAACGGACGGCGGGTTTTCGGATTACTTATCTAAATATAAAGAAGATTTAGTTGATAAAGCAAACATTCAAATACTGGAGTCGGTCAAATAATCAATGCCATACAACTGTGCGATAGGATTGATAGAACTGTTGCCGGGGCAAGTCATAAAGGAGCACGGGGACGGTTCTGCTGCTAGAAAGCACCTCGGAGGTATGATATACTACCTCCGAGGTGTTGTTATACAAACAACAGCACAGAAATTCGGCGGGGATATCGCGTATTAATATAATGATTCAGAATTTCAACTCTCTATTCGGCTTTCTTTTACTAAATAACAATACATGCGACATGCTAAACGTAAAATTTTGCATGTCGCGTGTTTTTTCTGTCGAATTGCTAAAATGAAAATATAAATAGGCCGAATGGATAAATAGGGGAACATGCGGCCTCTTGACCCCCAGTCAGACGCTCTCCCGAAGTATCCGGTGTGCACCCCCAATATTTTTGGCCTATTTCTTTTCAGGAAGATTTACTTTCCCTGCGTTCCTTTTTCTGTGTATTGTTGAGGGAAAAATATCGAGCGCCTTCGCAGCATCAATTATTGTTCCGTATTGTGAATATGCCTCTTCAATAAGGATCTTGTCCACAAGGTCATGCGCTTCTGCAATTGTCATGAGATTTTTGATGATAATTTTTTCGCCGTGTTCGTCGCCTTCCATGTCTATGGCAAGCTGAAGCTGTTCATCGTCGACTATACCGTCATTACTAAGAATAACAAGCCGCTCAACGACATTTTTAAGTTCACGGACATTGCCTACCCAATCAAAACGCGTCATTTTGCGCATCACCTTGTTGCTAAGTCTAATATTTTTGTTGTACTTCGTGTTGAAGCTTTCGAGGAATTGCGAAACAAGCGGAATTATATCATCCTTTCGTTCCCGCAGAGGAGGAATGTGTATGGGAACCACGCAAAGACGGTAGTAAAGGTCACGTCTAAATCTCGTCGAGTTTTTAAGCTCAGTTTCGGTTAAATTAGTAGCACTTATGTACCTTACATCAATATTGATCGGTGCGGTCGAACCAATATGGTACATAGTGCCTTCCTGTACGACTCTCAGAAGCTTACTCTGCACTGAGAAAGGCAGTTCGCCGATCTCGTCCAGAAAGAACGTTCCACCGTTTGCCTCTTCAAGGAGACCCTTTTTACCGCTTTTGTTCGCGCCGGTGAAAGAGCCGCCCGCAAATCCGAAAAGCTCGGACTCGATAAGTTGTTCCGGTATGGCAGCGCAGTTTATCGCGATAAAAGGCTTTTCGCCGCGATCGCTGTTTCTGTGGATGTATCTTGCAACTTCCTCCTTGCCAACGCCTGACTCGCCCGTAAGGAATATCGGCACGTCTGTCTGCGCGACCTTTGAGGCAAGACCAAGGACATATTCCATTTTTTTGCTGGAACATACGGGATCCTGCTTACCCCTTGTTTTGACGAGCATCATGAGCTGTTCATAGTAATCATTTTTTATTTGCTCAAGTTCATTGAGATGATTTTCAAGTTCGACGAGGCGCGACACGTCTCTGCCGGTAAGGACGACATGTTTGAGATTTTGCTCATCGTCAAAAACAGGCGTTCCGGTATATGTTACGACCTTGCCGTTACTGTACGAAATATTTTTCCTGATGATTTTTTTTTCTTTCCTCACCGCTGTGTTCAGAGTATGGTAGAGTAATCCCTTGTCAATCAATGTTTGTTGGAGATCTTCGCCTATACTTGCATCACGTTCCTCAATATCTCTGCCAATATATAACAACGCCGAATCATTTGCCGACTCAAGTATCCCGTTGCAGTCAATAACAGTTATACTTTCATCTGTTGCTTGGATTATCTGGAAAATGAGTTTTGACGAAACGGGAGTGTCTTCGAACAACAGAGCCCTACAAGACGTGCCGTCATTTGAGACGAAGGCATAAACGAAGACTAGCAGTCTTAAATTGCGCAGAGCAACATTCTGATATGAAAATACTCCTTCAGCGCCTAATTCCAGATTTGGGATTAGCTCAAATACGTCTGTACATAGTTCGGCCTTCAGATATTTCAGAAGTGTCCGGGCACTTTCGTTTTTATGGAGGATCATTCCGTCTGTCGCCATAATAATTACCGGATTAGCGGCTGCGTCAGCGAGCTGTTCGTAATATTTCATAAGGTTCACCGCCCCTTTCAATAGATAAACTGAATCACTACTTAAATATGTATACTTTTCTGCAGACCAGGTCAAGAATCTTTGATCAAAATACACATAAAAAATTGATTCTGAGAGTTGCATGATGCCACTATTGCGACGCGGGTAGCCACATAAATAATAATAAATGAAAACTCATATTTGATAAAAAAGCACAAAATTAATAATTTTATATGAAATTTGACCCAAAAGCGCAATTGGCATGGAATTTGCTCTTAATCTAGATAGTAGTGTGCTTAGCTTAGTACATATTAATTTAGGAGGAATTTTTTATGAATCAGAACAATATTTTATCCGGAATTAAGGTAATTGAAATGTCTACCTATATTGCCGGCCCATCATGTGCCAGGATACTGGCCGACTGGGGTGCTGACGTGGTGAAGGTCGAGACTCCTAAGGGGGATGCATGGCGGTACATTGCAGCGGGACTTGTTACGGACGACGCAGACCCGGTTTTCGCTGGAGACAACGCAAACAAGAAGTTTGCGGCCATTGATCTGAAAGTTCCCGGAGGCACAGAAGTCCTCAAAACTCTCTTAAAGGATGCTGATGTATTCATTACGAACCTGCGCCCTAACGCACTTGAAAAGATGGGTTTGTGCTATGAGGAACTTTCTGTTATGAATGACAGACTTATTTATGCTCTTGGAACGGGCTATGGACTCGACGGTCCCGTGAAAGACCACCCGGGATATGACACGACAGCTTTCTTCTCCCGCGGCGGTATTTCCCTATCCTTTGCCCAGAAGGACGGCATCCCCTGCAATCCCGGCGCCGGTCTCGGCGACCATGTTCTCGGCACAAACTTGGCGTTGGGCGTTCTTGCGGCACTATATAATAGAGAAAAGACCGGCAAAGGTGAATTTGTTAATTCAAGTCTTTTCCAGTCGGCAGTTTATTTGCTTTCCAGCATGACGGGTCTTGTTCAAGTAGGAGTATCGTTCCCCAACAGCCGTATGGATCCGCCAAACTCTTTGAACAACACCTATCAGTGTAAGGACGGAAAATGGATTATGCTCGCAGGCGCGAGCTGGGCCATGTATCTGCCGAAATTCTGTGAAATAGCAGGGCACAGAGACGAATTTTATGAACACGAGGACTATTTGAGCCCGATTGCTGGCCTCATATACGGTCAAGAACTCTCCAAAATGGTCTCGGATATCATCATAACTAAAACTCGCGATGAATGGGTAGAAATTCTTACCGATGCCGATTTCCCACACGAAGTGCTTCAGGATATAAACGATATATTAGCTGACGAACAAGCACTGGTTAACAAGTATATCTGCAAGAAGGAATTCGAAGACGGAACTTCTTACGTGTATACAAATGTCCCTGTGTTTTTCGGCAGCCAGCCCATAACCGACTTTGTACATTCCCGGTCGATTGGTGCCGATACTGAAGAAGTCCTAAAAAGCGCTGGATACTCAGAAGTACAAATCAAAGAGCTTTTGGAAGCCGGAGCTATTGCAGAATAATACATCTAATGAAAGCTTTCTCTATTTGAAGCAATATTGGTGTGATCCGGTTTTCTCTAGAGTGGCGGCGTTGCGCTGGGGCACCCACTTGGCTGCGGGCGCTACCGGAGTTTATGAAATGTGCGACTGACTAATTTCATTTTGGTATGTTTCGGGTTTCTTTCCTGACCCGTTCATATATGTGTTTTCTCTACCACTGGGGAGGGTTGTCTTTCTGCCAATTTCTCCCCAAACTCCTAAAAATCATTTTTAATCAAAAGCGGAGGTTCTGTCATGATTATCTGCAACTACTATTTTAAAAGCGAGACCACTGATATGAGAGACTTTCAATGTGCACCCCATGTCAAGTGTACTGAACCAGGAAAAACGGACATTGCAAAAGAGCCCCCAACTGGAAAGGTCAAGAAAAACTGGACACGAAGTTAGGGATTTAAGAATTTTGTATTTCCAACTGCAAAGGACTGCACCAGCCCAGAGCAGAGTGAATCCGTTTTGTGTTGTAATAAGTTTCAATGTATTTAAAGATACAATGTATTCGGTGAGCCATTCAGCGGTTCAGTCGAAAAAACTTATTATACGAAGAATCTTGAATATGCCAAGGATTTTTTTGCAGTCTGCTTGGAAAAGCTGTACCACGACGAGGGCGTCGCCGGTATTGAGTGCCTGTATAAAAAGATTACTTAGAAGTTGATGTTCAATATTCATGAGATGGATCACGACCATGACGTGTTCGTGGCCTTTGAAACTATGAATAACCGCGGAAAAAAGCTGACTAATCTGGAGCTGCTGAAAAACCGTCTCATTTATCTGACGACGCATTTCGACGACGCAAAGCTCAATGTTTACTGCCACTTTGACCACATCAGCAAATATGACAAGCGCGGAAAGGGTTGCCCTTTTCAAAGAGATAGAGCGTTTCATTTTTATCTGCTTTCGACTAGGTGAATTTCAGTCAAGTTATAGAAGCAGCGAATACTATCACAAAGCAAAAGATATATATTCTGGAGAAGTGTCTGTCGCTGCTGTGACACAGGAAATAAGCAATAACTCAACCGCCGACGCTACTTACGCAATAAACAACTTTATAACGAAAATAGACAAGAAATTCACTTACGGAGAAGGGTTTTACGGTTGGAGTGATTTGCGTTACATGCTCTACGAATATGAATGCTCCCTCTCTGTGCGAAACAACATGCAGAAGGTCGATTGGGCAATGTTCACCAAAGTGGCGAAGGATAAGATCAGTGTTGAGCATATCCTTCCGCAGACTCCAACAAAATGGTACTGGCGGAATCAGTTTCGACAGTTTTCTGCCGACGAAATCAAGACATTATCGGCTTCTCTTGGAAATCTGCTGCCGCTTTCTCAGAGCATAGACTCAGGCCCGCAGAACGATGGGTTCAACGATAAGAAAGCAACCGCTGCAAGTGGGCGTAGAGGCTATGAGAACGGGTCTCACTCTGAAATCGAAGTGTCGAAAGAAGCAGAATGGGATGCGTATAGAATTTTGCAACGCGGAATAAAACTGCTAAAATTCATGGAGACAAGATGGCAGTTCCAATTTAAAAATGAAGCACAGATGCTAGACCTGCTTCACTTGAGATTTCTTCTCGAGCAAAGAGATATACCTGAAGAAATACCGCCTGAGTAGCCACGGCAGTGTTTAGGTCATGGAAGGCTGCTATATAAGATAGACATGTAACAAGAATATTATTTTGATAAGGTTAAGTAATTGCGTGCTCCATGCCTGTGGGGATGATAAGGTATAACCAAAACCCACTAAGGTTATCCGACTTGGACATACAATTGTTAAAAACTGTTCGAGGCTTAAGGAGATAAACATGGGGCTGACAAACAATCTCGTTTTAAATACTTTTGGTGTTTTTGTGCTGACGGTTATCTGCGTTTACTCCTTCAAGAGAAATGAAATCCGCTCAATACAACAAAAGCTGTACATCGCAGTTCTTCTGGCAAACATACTCTTGCTGATTTTGGACACGCTGAGCAGGGCTGACGGGAAGCTTGGAACGATTTATCCGCTTATCAATCAAGTGGGCAATTTCATGCTGTTTTTGCTTGTTCCCATCTTGGCCTCTATCTGGTGCTTGCATGTTAATTTTCAAGTATTTCATGACTTGAAAAAAATTAAAAAGCTGACTCTCCTACTGCTTGTGCCGTTTTCTATAAATGCGGGCATAGTTATCATTTCGCAATTTACAGGCTGGTATTATTATATTGATACAAACAACATATACCACAGGGGACCGTTCTTTGTCGCCTCAGCAATGATAACAATATTATTAATTTTTGCCGCGTTTGTCTTTAGCGTTCTTAACAGGAAAAAAATTAGCAAAAAAAATCTTTTTTCATTAATATTTTTCCCAGTACCACCTCTTCTGGGGACCCTGCTTCAGATTTTTATTTATGGATATGCATTTACATTAAATAGCGTGGTGCTGTCGTTACTTATAGTTTTTTTAGATATGAACGAGTATGCCATTTATAACGACCATTTGACAGGCATCGGCAACAGGAAAAAGCTAGACGCTGTTTTGAACGAAAGCATACGGAGGTCTTCTCCGCAAAGAACTTTTTCACTTGTTATGATGGATATTGACGACTTTAAAAAAATCAATGATACCTATGGCCATGTGATGGGCGACAAAGCGCTGAAGGCTTATGCGAAAATGCTTAAAGAATGTATTCGTTCCAGGGATTTTGTTGTCCGTCATGGCGGAGACGAATTTGGTTTAGTCCTGGATGTTTATGATGATATGAGCTTGGAATCAGCCCTTCGTAGAATCAACGATTGCGTTGATTTGGTAAATGATATGCAACAGTTTCCATTCAGGCTTGGTTTTGCTCAGGGACATGCGGTCTATGATTATCAAAGCCATCTGACGGCGGAAGATTTTATTAAGCATGTAGATATGCTCATGTATGAAAATAAAAGAGAAAAACAACTGAACTATAGTTTAATGCAGTATTCATTATTATAATGTTATTTTAAGGTATCCCAAGCCTTAGTTGAAAAATATGAAATTATGATGTCAGTATAGCTGGAGTCGATGCTGTAGACGTCAAGTTGTTACCTAGCCAAAGGGTGTCCGGTAAAAACAGATACAAGCGCATTCAGTATTAGAGAGCATCGGTATTCCTGAAACCATTTGAGTAACCAATATTGTCCGTTCTGTCCTTTTTGTCACACAGTAGGGGAGTCCGTATTATAAGAAATACCCCCCGCCAGATAAAGATTTCAAGATTCATTTGGAGAGCGCTGTGGCCTCGCGCGTGTGAAATATTCCCTAAATGAAAAATTGGAAACAAATCCAGCTATAAGAATTATACACGGCGTGAAATTTGGTTTATTTCAATTTCCAATTTTCGTATTGAATTCATAATTTCTTGAAAAGTTGGCTTTTCTCCAAAGATCATATCCCCCATCTGCCTGTAATCATCCTCCAAAACCTTCAAACTATCTGCAGGAGGCATTAACTTCATAGAGCCGGGTCGAGCCAAATCATATCGTGCGGCATTCGAACGATAAAACCGCGCTTTGAAATCGACGACACGTTCAAGCAAATCCAAATCTGAAAAGGCGAGCTCTTTGATTGGAGAACCAGACATACAGTAAAGATCGTAATAATGACGTGAATACCGTCCCGGTAGTATGCCGTTCGATCGAAAGGCCTCCTTGTGAAGGATTGTAATCTTCTCCCAGAAAGTGCGTTCTGCCGCAACGGTTAGCACGTTAGTATCTGGATGTTCAAATAATCTGCCATATTCTTCAGCCGCATAAGATGTGATTTTATGTACTGCTGCTGGAGTCCAAGCAGCTAAGGCACCAATTTCCAGACGGATTGTACTGAGTACATAATTTGCCTGAAAGCATTTGGGATAATCAAAACAAACTGTCAGTGGGTCTCTTTCATCAATAGATAGTGTAAAAATATCTTTCAGCCGAGTGCCAAAGGCCAACCTCAATTCTGGAAGAAATTGCTCAGCTAGAAAATCGGCGGTGCGCTGATTAATTTCAACACAATATTTTTCCTGTTGAGTGTTACTGCGCTTCAACCACGGATCATTTACCGAGTAGCCAAGTTGCCTCCAGTCAATAATCAAGTCAATGTCCTCAGAAAACCTTTTTATCAATCCAAAGCATTTTGAAAGGCTTGTGCCGCCTTTGAAGGTGAAACTTCGCGACCATGGGGATTCGTGGAAAAGGTAGTCCAATGTCCAGCAGACCCAAAAATCCTTTTCGACAATAGCATCGTTCAAGCCAAGTTTGATGGCGGTGTTATGAAATAATGCTCGGCGTTCATCCGGCCCGGCTTGTGCTATCTTATGCATTACCATCACCCAATCTACAAATTTTCTTGATTCCCTCATATATCCACGAGGTCACATACTGTGTCTCGGAAAGCATTGTTTTCTTCTCGTCCCGTGTAAGATCATGAGCCAACTTAATTATCGCAGAATCAATATCATCACTTCCAAGTGTTTTGAGTGCTTCAATTACAAGCGCGCTTTTATTGCTGATTCCGGTAATCTCTTTATTGGTAGTGTGCTTAAATTTAAGCACAACCTTATCGAATTCATACGTCTTATAAGGCCCGTCACTGGTATATGACCAGACAGCTGGAACTTGTGTAGACAAACCCAACAAATTTAAAGCCGTGTTTCCGCATGGTACTATGGTCCAACCGTAGTTGCGCGCCAATGCCTGCGCTACTTTATTGGGATCCGGGGCTACAAACTCCTCTAAAAAATCGCTGTATTCAGGATATTCATAAATTCCTCGCATAACACGGCGAATAATTTTTTCTTCACTTAATCGCAAAAGCGCCTTTTTCGATGTTTGCCGATCAGCAATATCCTTAAAATCCGATGGCACAAAAACCGCACCTAGTTTTTGTGCTATGATGCGTTCTTGAATTACTGCTTTATATTGCTCTCGCTGCATTAGAACACCTCCTCCACATTATTTCGTCCCCATTAATATATGTTATTGGGGACGAAATTGCAACATATATATTTTCTCCCTAAAATAAAATTAATATTCAAATTTGGATTTATCTATGACAGGTTTTAATGCGTCAAGTCTGCTTTTGCGCACCTTTCGAGGCTTGGTTTCTGCAATCCAATCATCTTTCTCCACATATTTTTTGACTGTGTCAAAATGAAGACCGGTTTTTCTGAGATTGCTCTAAGCGACAGGTCTTCATATTCTCGCAGCGCGGTGATATACTGTATTCACTCCATTGCTATCAGAGCTTCTTTTCTGACATACATTGAAACGAACAAATCTGTGTCAACGCCGGATTTAAAATGATGGAAAAGGGGGTGCGATTCATGGGTTACAAATCATTTGCTTTTAGACATATTGTAAAACCACTGTCTGTGTGATAAAATAATTAAATAAATTATGTCAGTGCAGATATAATTTCGATACTGTGTGATTTTCAACGATATTTAAAATTCTTGACAACGACCACATTGCCGTGACCACAAATTGACCACAAAATCCCCGAAGATCCTGGATGATGTGAATAATATAGCATATACAGATACACAAACGACTTATATACCACTATATATGGTATATAACAAACTGTCTTCATCGAGTGGGAATAAAACGTGCCCCGAAAACCCTGCTTTTGCAAGGCTTTCGGGGCAAAATCTAGCAGAAAGACGAGAAAGTTGCGTCGGGTTAACTATCAAAAGCACTGATTACTTGACAGGGATAACAATTTCCGGAGAATATGATGACATGTGCTGTATATATGAGGTTATAAAAAACAGTACATAACAAGGAGTTTTTGCTATGATTTTTGAACAAGATAAAACAAAAAAAGGGAACAATGAGCACGGCTTAAAGAACGAACTCTTTATTACACTGTGTGAAGGGGATTCTGCGCCTAATGCCTATGCGCTCCGCTGCATGCGTTACGTTATATTGGTGTTGGTAATTTTCTTAATTTTACAGCTTCTTCATATATGGATAGTTGCCGAAAGTATCGCCATGATAGGATGTCTTGGCGCAATGGCTATTCTGTTAGTTGCTCAAGTATTCGGACTTTTCACAGACCACACCAAGCCTTGGCTCAAATATGTATTTGTTCTTCTGAATGTAATAGCGGTTACAGTAATAGGTGTTTACCTAACATACCATGCTGTTCTCACCTTGGTTGTTCCACTTCTTATAGCGGCACAGTATTCCGAGAAAAAAGTTTTAGGATTTGCCTATATATTATCTATCATAAGCGTTTTTTGTATTGTAATATTTGGTTACCAGTATGGTCTGTGCGATGCCAATATGGTGATACTGACGGTGAGCAAGTCAAGCGATTATGGCAAATATTTATATTCAGTAATAAACCCATTTCCTGAGCAGTGGGTCTCAATCATTCTTTTCTTTGCGATACCGAGATGTATGATAATTTCGGCTTTCATACCCATGATTAATGCTATTGTGGATAATCGAAAGAAAATAATCATGCGTGACATGGAAATCAAATACACGGGTGAGCATGACCCAATGACAGGGCTGTATAACAGGGCGAAGTATGCTTCAATGTTAAAGGACGTATATGTAAAGCTTGATAAGGTCGTGATATTATATTTCGACATAAATAACTTGAAGTCTGTAAATGACACTTTTGGTCATGATATGGGTGATGAGCTAATAATACGGGCTGCGGAAAGTATCCGCGGCGTAATAACGGAGAATATGGATACCTACCGGCTTGGCGGCGATGAGTTTATGGTTGTGATTGCCAATAGTGATTCTAGAGACGCGGAAGCATTCATAGAAAACTGGAAGCAAAACCTAAAAACAATCAACAGTCTTCCGAGCGTTGCGGAGTGCAAAATAGCATACGGTTATGCTTTTGGCAATGGAAAAGTGTTTTCTGAAATTTTAAATGTCGCTGATAAAAATATGTACGATAATAAGGTGAACAGCAAATCACAAGAATCAAAATAATATGAATACTGTCTTAGAGCTGATTATATTTCCTGATGCGCAGTGATGTTCAGCCTGATTGAGACAGCACTGAAGAATAAGCTCGACCCGTATAAGTATCTGACCTACGTTTTTGAGGAAGCGCCTAATATTGATATGAATAATGAGGGATCGTTCGTACGGCTTTTGCTGTGGAACGCTCCAGATAACACACGGTTTGCAGCAAATTAATGCTGCAAACCGTTTTTATCATCCCACCGTACCTTCAGGTTTGACGCTTACGTTTAACGTTGCTTTAATTGTTGGCTTCTGATTTTATGTGGTTGCGTAGTTGCTGAATTAGATTATTAATAGCTGAAATAGCTTCAATTCTATTTACAGCGTCGGTTTGACCATTCATTGTCTTTCTTAATGCGTATTCCCATACCGAATAGACGATGTCAGGGTATTCAGTTGTGGAAATATTAAACGATGATGATGCTTCGAACATCATAAATAGATATCTTTCGTTGACATAGACGTTACTTCCAAAGTAGGCTTCCTTTGTAATAACGATATGGTAGTTTTTGTAACGGTGAAGCATTTTTACAATGTTTTCAAGATGACTAAGGTATTCGGTTGGAGTATAATGCGCAGTAATATTTAGCAAAGACAAAAGTGCAAAAAATCTAGCCTTTCCAGATATGATATCTTCAAAGGAGTCAAGAAAAAGAACCTCGGTGTAACGCTGGCGTTCCACTAGATTGTCAAAAATACTGAAGAACAAGGCGTTGCATTGCGCCAATTGCACAGCATCAAAATCCGATAAATGTGTGCCTCTCTCTTTTATAATATCAAACGGAACGGAAATGAACGACAGACCTGAAAGAATAGATATGCAATTAGAGGGATAATTAAAAAACTTATTTAAGCTTTTTTGTAGGAGTAAGGGAGAGCTTTTGTTACTATAATTAGTCCCTGCCGGGCGACACATTTTTAGATACTCCATATATTCCAAATCTAGGGACGCAACGATGAGCGGATCTGTTGTGAGAAATGTTGTAACGCATTCAAGAGACCCTCCGATCGAAGCAGAAATCATCGCGGCTATTCCTGGCGCAACGAAAAGGGTGTGACAGAAAACATTGTCTCGAATGTGGGGAAAGTAATAGAACATGACTTGTCCCGTCATATATAGTGGCAGCCAACGGGTAACTGAACCAAAGGCCATTGTCAGATTTGTCAACCGTGGTAATATTCTAGTAATTGTGCTACCTCTAGAAAGTGCTTTTATTATGTTATTAGAAATTTCTACGGAATATTCTTTGTCATTCCATATCCAGTCCGTGTTTCCCTCCGACAGCAATTTTATTTCTCCAACGTTTTTTGAGGACAAAACAATTTGATCAAATAATAAGTTTGCGCTACGCCTACCATCGCTCCCGCGAAATGAAAACAAGGTCCTACCGCTATTAAGAATATCAGGCTTGGTGAGGTCAACTCCCCGATTTTCAAGTTCAGAAATTTCTGCTTGGTCAAAGGCACGCAAAAATATGGATGTTTGCGAATTGGAAATGGTGGAATCGGTTGAAAGCCATGAGGCAATAGTGGCGGAGATTGTTTTGAAATCTGATGTAATAGATATATTAGAACTACTGATGATTTCAGAAAGGGCACTTATCTGATAGTTGGTTTTGCATCTAGTGGCAAAACAGAATGACATAGCTTCTATGTACTCTGAATTTTGAGGTACGCGACGATTCCCAGAGCGCAAACGGCTTATGAGCGATGGGTCCACCATTATTGATTCCGCCAACAGTTTATTTGAAGTTGAAGTAAGCTCCATTAAAAACGCAAGCTTGTCTTTAAAAATCATTTAATACCCCCTGTGAGCTTTAATTAATAGTGAAAGAACTGTCATATTTGATGACATAGAATTGGCAATGACAAATTGCCGAAATCGATTGAACTTTGGTAAATATGTACTAAAATAAAAGAGGTAAGGCAAATAAATTCTGTGTTTATTATAAAAGTGTACATTGTAAATGTCAATAGTATGACACTTATATTTAATAATGTGGATATTATTTTTTGTGAAGTGCGCTGTAATGGTCTTTGCTGACACGAAGAATGGCCGGTATAATAACAGTCAAAGAGGTGTCGCAAATGAGTGCAAAGAAGCAATATGACGAAGCATATAAAAAAGAGATAGCTTAGGTATACCTAGATGGGCAACGAACCGCGCCGAGTCTGGCCGTAGAGTTGGGCTTGCATGTCAACACTATCTACAAGTGGGCCGAACAGTTAAAGACAGACCCTAAGAACGCGTTTCCGGGTTCCGGAAACATGAAGCCGGATGAAGCCGTCCTGATAAAAGCAAAGCGGCGAATAAGAGCGCTTGAAGAAGATGTAGACATATTAAAAAAAACCGCGGCATACTTCGCGAAAAATAGCAGGTAAAACACGAATTTACTTATCAGAACCGCTTCAAATATGCTGTCAAGAACGTATGCCGACTTCTAAATATCTCACGAAGCGGTTACTATCAATGGGTTTCAAATGGCTGTCCAAAAGCCCTGAATAAGGACGTCGTTTTGGTGGCAACCATCCGCCAGATTGAGCGCGAGAATGATAGCAATTACGGTGTATGACGCGTTTACCGACATCTAATCGATGAACTACATATCCCTTGTGGTTACAGCAAAACGCAACGTATCATGCACGCCAACGGAATCAAGGCAGAGATTAAGAGCAAGTATAAGCCTCAAACTACGAAAGTTGACCCAAACGAACAGGCTTTTCCGAATCTGTTGAATCAGCAGTTTAATGTACAGGAATTCAACAAGGCGTGGCTTGCGGATATTACCTATATCCGTGTTAATGGTTCATGGAATTATCTTGCGGCCGTCACGGATTTAGGGCGAAGAAAAATAGTAGGCTGGGCGATGGGCACCAGCCCGAATGCCGCTTTGGCCTGCAAAGCATTCAAGCAGGCACTGCTGAAGGGGCAACCGGGTTCCGGCCTGATTCATCATACGGACAGAGGT
>Ga0209125_1000328_pt1 | contig 67464 bp, 61 predicted proteins | sample BarGraIncub1131A_FD_184503 | JGI IMG/M metagenome (GOLD analysis project Ga0209125, IMG submission 184503) | Arctic peat soil microbial communities from Barrow, Alaska - Barrow Graham LP Incubations 11-31A (SPAdes) (version 2) | ecosystem: Environmental > Terrestrial > Soil > Wetlands > Peat... | reverse complement strand
ATCGTCATCAGGAAATCGGCTCTGGAATTCAAAAATGGTAAGGCTTCTGAATCTATCCTCCATAATTTCAATATTAATTTCCTGTAAGATACGCATATTAACAGTATTTACAAAGTGCCTAATTCAATAGAACAATTAGGCCACGAAAATTCGTGGCCTAACGATATGCTTGTTATCATGCACTTTACTTGAAGCCAATTATTTTCTACTCCAACAACTCGTTATCGTGCATTTCCTTCATGAAGGTTACGAAATCGTTTTTACGATCCGAATCCATCCATTCCATGCTGCGACGAGGATGAGCATTCAATGCACCTGAAATCAGATACGGAATATGGTAACCCCAATCGATGTTTTTTTGTAAAGGATGCACGTGATCTTGAATCACTTGCAGCAATGGCAACAATCTGTATTTTGGATTTTTAAGGAAAGCTATCAGAATTTCAATCGGGCAATTACCGGCTCCACGGCCTAAACCCATTAAAGTTGCATCGAGCATGGTACAACCTTCCATAACAGCGGTATAGGTGTTCGACATGGCCATTTGCATATTGTTATGCGCATGAATCCCGATTTCTTTTCCCGGCAGGGCATTGATATATTTCCGAACCAAATGTTGAATCGACTCCACGTACATGCTACCAAAACTGTCAACAGCGTAAAATACCTTCACGCGTGATTGCGCAATGTCTTTCAGTGCTTCATCGAGTTCATGCTCGTTAACCGTAGAAACTGCCATCAAATTGATGCAAACTTCGTATCCTTTATCCATGCAATAATGCGCTAAAGCAATGGCTTTATCAACCTGGTGAACGTAACATGCCACACGAATCATGTCTAATAAACTTTCCGAAGCCATTGGGATATCATCCAAGTCGATACGCCCAATATCAGCCATTGCCGAAAGTTTTAAGCTGGTTTCGTTTTTACCGACAATTCGTTCCAAATCCTTTTGGTGACAGAATTTCCAAGGCCCCATTTCCTTGCGGCTGAAGGCCTTTTCGCTACTTAAATAGCCAATCTCCATATAATCAATGCCAGCCTCTACGCAAGCTTTGTAAACTCCCCGAACAAAATCATCAGAAAATTGCCATTTGTTCATCAGTCCACCGTCGCGCACGGTGCAGTCCATCACTTTTATGTCTTGTTTATACATTTTAAGGGTTTGAAAGGGTTATTATATGCTTATCAATTTTATTGATTCCGGAGAATTTCGAGTTCTTTCTGTACATTGAAACGCATCAAGGTACAATATATTTTTTCGAACAAATCAGGATTTAATCCGAATTCAACGGCCCAGAATCTTCGTTGTGCAATCACTTCATTCTGACGATTTTCCGCAATAACCGACGCTTCGTCGGTCTTGAATTTCACGATTTCCTTCACAAAATCATAGCGTTCGCAGAAAAGTTTCATAATTTGATAGTCAATTTCATCAATGGCATCCCTGATTTCTTCGATGCTGGCACAGTCTTCCGGATTCTTCATTCGTAACTTATTTTCGCGCAAAAATAATAATCTAATTCATTTTATTAACCTTTCGTGTCGATTTATAATAAGAAATTGGAAAATATGGATGAATTGATAAAAGTCCGTTCCAAAGCAGATTAAAGCGTTACCCCAGTTTTGAAAATCGCAATTTCTTTGAATCCGCTTTCTTCATGTCTGAGTTTTTTGCCTGATGAAACTTCGATAATGAACTGGATAAACTCTTCGAGCAATTGATCCATCGTTCTATCTTCCAGCAACTGTCCGGCATTGAAGTCGATCCAGTTTTTCTTTTTTGCAAACAGGGCCGAGTTGGTCGAAATTTTCATGGTCGGTACAAAACTGCCGAACGGCGTGCCCCTTCCGGTGGTAAAAAGTACCAGTTGACATCCGCTGAAACCCAGAGCCGACGAAGCTACCAGATCATTTCCAGGTGCCGACAATAAATTCAATCCTTTTACCTTAATTGGTTCGGCATATTTCAACACATCCATCACCGTTGCTGTTCCTCCTTTTTGTGTACAACCCAGAGACTTATCTTCCAAAGTAGAATTTACTCATTTCCGATCTTTAAATTACACAGATAAGTAATTGAATATCAATATTCTATGTTTTAATATTAATGATTATTTAATAAATGGCGGTCTGAAAGAAACAGATCAGTCTTATAATGTTTAGATTTAAAAGTTTTTGCTTTAAAATATGGATCAGAGGAAAAATATTTTTGTTATTACTGGTGGTCCGGGGTTCGGAAAAACAGCCTTGATCGATGAACTCCGGCGAATTGGGTATTTGTGTTCCGGCGAATTTGCCAGAGACATGATTGAAAGACAGCAAAAAATAGGTGGTGACTTGCTTCCATGGAAAAAGCCAAAACGTTTTCAGGAAGAAATATTGCGATTGAGGAAAGATTTTTACGAATCGGTTCCTGATCAAACCATTGCATTTGCTGATCGTGGAATACCCGATCAAATGGCTTTTGCGCATTACAAAGGATTTGGAACACCGGAAATATTGAAAATGAGTTCCGAAAAATATAGGTATGCACAACATGTTTTTGTGACGCCATCCTGGCACAAAATATTTGTAAACGATGCCATTCGAAGCGAGACTTTTGAAGAGGCAGTTCTTATCCATCAGTCAATTTTGGAGACCTATTCCGATTTGAATTATCAAATTATCGAATTACCTTTAACATCCGTTTGCGAACGAATAGAATTTATTCTTCAAACCATACAAAAATTAAGCACCAATGAACATTAATCGACGAAATTTCCTCCGCAATGCAGCTGTTGGGACAGTTGGTTTGGCAGCTATTCCTGAAATCCTTTCAGCAGCTATGCCATTTCAATCGAAAAAACAGAAAGGTTTGTTATCGTCGTTGAAAAAAGGCAATGTGATCCTTTTTCAAGGCGATTCCATCACAGATGCCGGTCGTGAAAAGGAGAAACAATTGGCAAATTCATCAGTATCGTTCGGCCTGGGATATGCTTTTTTGGCAGCTTCAGTAATTTTAAATGAGTATGCTACCAAAGATCTTTCGATTTATAATCGCGGAATCAGCGGCAACAAGGTTTACCAGCTGGCCGACCGTTGGCAGAAAGATTGTTTTGATCTACACCCGAATTTGCTAAGTATCATGATTGGTGTCAACGACTTTTGGCACACTCTTGATGGCAAATACAATGGGACAGTTATAAAATACGAAGACGATTTTCGTCAGCTGTTAACACTTACGAAAAAGATGCTTCCTGATGTAGAACTGGTTATTGGTGAACCTTTTGCGGTTTTGGGCTGCTCGGCAGTGACAGAAAAATGGTATCCCGATTTTGATGCATACAGGGAAACAGCAAAAAAACTGGCTGCTGAATTCGATGTCATTTTTATTCCATATCAGGAAGTTTTCGACACAGCCCAAAAACATGCCCCCGGCAAATACTGGACAAACGACGGAGTTCACCCATCAATGGCCGGTTCGTCGTTAATGGCTGAAGCTTGGTTGAAAGCAGTGAACTAAATATGCCCAGTTACGAACTAACTGTCACGGTTGGCAGGATTTAGTTATCAGAATATTCAAAAACGGTTGATTGAAGGATTAAAACTCCTTTTCAACCGTTTTTTGTTGACAAGTCATTTATCTTTTTTCGGTAAGATATGAATTAGGTGATTTACATATTAGAAAATGTTGTAACTTTCACTTCAATAAACAACAAACTCAATCTTTAACTCTATTTTGCGTGGAACTGCAAATCATTCAAAACAAAATATACGAGATTCGCGGTATGCGTGTAATGCTCGATTTTGACCTTGCTGGAATGTATGAGACTGAAACCAAGCGTTTAAAAGAAGCAGTAAGACGGAATCTCAATCGTTTTCCTTCTGATTTTATGTTTGAGTTAGATCTAAAAGAGTGGCAAATCTTGAGGACGCAAATTGCGACCTCAAGTTGGGGAGGTAGCAGATACTCACCATTTGCTTTTACAGAACAAGGCGTAGCAATGCTTGCAAGTATATTGAACAGCCCTAAAGCCATTGAAATAAAAAATAGAAATATGAGACCAACCGTTCTTATTCTTACCATTCTTCTGTCAATCAATCTGATTGCTCAGAACAATACTCCAAAAAACATGGCTTTGATCCCAAAAGGCGAGTTTAATATGGGTAAAAATACGTCGAACCCAACCGACTGGCAGCCGGAACATAAGGTTGCCATCGATTCGTTTTATCTCGACCAATATGAAGTAACCAATCAGCAATACGCTGAATTTTGTCGGGCCACCAAACATACCCTACCTGAGTTTTGGGGTATGAAAGAATTTAAATGCAGTGCTGATTTTCCTGATTATCCTATAGTTGGTGTCTCGTGGTTTGATGCCGACAGCTACGCCAAATGGGCGGGTAAATGTTTGCCTACCGAAGCCGAATGGGAATATGCATCCCGAGGAGGATTAGTGGATAAAAAATTTCCAAATGGCGATCAGATTGATTCAACAAAAGTGAATTATTCGAAAAAATACAAAGGGACACTCAAAACCGGAAGTTTCGAACCCAATAATTTCGGATTGTACGATATGGCCGGAAATGTTTGGGAATGGACTTCTGATAACTATGCCGACGATTATTACCAGGTTTCGGAACCGAACAACCCAAAAGGGCCGAAAACAGGAAGATTTAAAGTCATCCGTGGTGGTAGCTGGCATTCTGGAGCCATGTGTGTACAAAATTATTTCCGGAATGGGCTATCTCCAAGTTGGGTCGATTTTGCTGTTGGGTTCAGGTGCGCAAAAAGTTTGAAATAACATCAAAACGGTATCGATCATCTGAAACAAAATATCCGTTTAAATCCCTAAAAAAAGCCTGGCAGAAGTTCATCCACCAGGCTCATTATCTGAAGTTTAAAATGATAAAAACCTATTTCAATGTTGCCAACGCATCTTTGATACGTGTCAGCGATTTGGTTAAATCGGCTTCCGAGGCAGCATACGAGATGCGAATACATTCCGGAGCGCCAAAAGCATCACCCGAAACAACACCGGTAAATGCATTCGAAAGGATAAATAACCCCATGTCGTCAGCATTATTAATGGTCACTGTTCCATCCGTTTTTCCGAAGAAAGAAGAAATATCAGGAAATACATAAAAGGCGCCATCAGGCTTACTGGTTTTCACGCCAGGAATCTCCGAAAGCATAGATAAAACCAGATTGCGGCGTTTTTCGAATTGCTCAACCATCGCATATACCGTGTCAAGCGGGGCATTTAGTGCAGCAACCGAAGCAATCTGAGATACCGAACATGGACCTGAAGTATATTGCCCCTGTAATTTATTGGCGGCTTTCGCCAACCAAAGTGGAGCAGCAATATATCCGATGCGGTAACCTGTCATAGCAAAAGCTTTCGAAACGCCGTTCACAACCACTACCTGATCTTTAATTTCAGGGAATTGCGCGATACTTTCATGTTTAATTCCATAAACAATGTGCTCGTAAATCTCGTCCGAAATCACAATGATATTTAGATTCTTAGCGAAAATATCAGCAAATGCTTTTAGTTCGGCTTTTGTATAAACGCTCCCTGTTGGATTACTTGGACTGCTAAACAAAAAAGCACGCGTTTTTGGAGTAATTGCAGCTTCAAGCTGGGCTGGTGTAATCTTGAAATCACTATCAACCGCAGTCGGGATGATCACATTTTTCCCTTCATTCAGCTTTACCAATTCGATGTAAGTCACCCAATATGGAGCAGGAATAATCACTTCATCGTCTTTGTTGATCAAAGCCTGCAACAGGTTGGCAATGGAATGTTTGGCACCGTTGGATACAACAATTTGATCAGTAGTATATTCCAGACCGTTATCGCGTTTAAGCTTTTCCGAAATGGCTTTTAATAAAACAGCATAACCGGGTACTGGAGAATAAGTTGAGAAGTTATCATCAATGGCTTTTTTTGCAGCTTCCTTGATGAAATCGGGGGTGTTAAAATCAGGTTCACCAACTCCAAGGCTGATTACGTCAATGCCTTTTTCCTTTAACTCGCGGCTTTTCTGGGCCACAGCCAGGGTGGCAGATGCCGATAAACACGCAACTCTGTCTGAAACTCTTTCCATAACTTTTATTTATAAATAATTAATATTCAACTTCATTTTGCGAATGCAAGATATAAAGAAAACCAATTGCTCCCAATTCCTTCTTTCAATTTAAAACAAAACCAGCTAAAAAATTTACAATTTGTTATTGAAGTCAAATTTTGCTATAAATTCAAGCAGCTTTTCCTGAAATTTAAGGTATTCTCCGTAATCCGAAACTACAGTCAATTCCGATCCTGAAATAAGCTTACTTAGCTCAAATGCTATTTCTATTGGGTGATTTTCATCGTCGGGAGTTGCAACAATCAAGGTTGGTACTTGAATTTGTGCTATTTGTTCGCGACTTGGAAGATCAGAAGCGGCACCTCCGGTATAGATTTGCGAATAATAAAGTGGTTCGAATCTTAATTGGTATTCCTGTAAAAGTTGGCGTGTGCCCGGATGTTCGCTCTCAAAGAAATCGGGCGGGTCCTGGTTTAAATAGATCAGCCTTTTCAAAAATTCAGGGATGATATTCTGATTTGTCTTTGATGCGATTTTCCGGTACAACGCTCTAACAGCCAGACGATTTTCCCACGCTGGAGGAGGGGTCACCAAAATTAGGGCTTTTACCTTTTCAGGATATTTAACCGCGAAATGGAGGGCGGTCACAGAACCCATTGAAGTTCCGCCAATTATCATGGAATCAAATTTTTGAGCCTCGGCCACCCCAATCAATTGGTTAGTCATGGCATCCCAGGAATAATCTTCTGTGACCGATTTTCCACAGGCATCGTACCTAATTACCGATGCAATTTCAGCCACTCTATTAAAATCGACGAGCGAATAAACCGAATCCGACTCAACAGAATTCAGCATTCCGTGCAGCCAGACAAACGGCTGGCCTTCGCCTTGTATGGTAAGTTGTGGTAAGTTCAATGGATGAATTGTCGAATTGCTAAATTATCAAACTGTTTACTGAGACTGAGACTGTTCACTATTCAAACAAGCCTTCATCACGAATTAACATTAGAATAGAAGAATGTGGTAATATGATATATTTCTGCTTGTTAAATTCAATCTCCCAACCACTTTTATTGAGATAAACCGCCAAATCTCCAACTTTTGCCTGAAGCGGAACATATTTTACTTCATCCTTTTTTTCTTTCCATGGTTCGTCAGCATCAGTCATTGCCGGAATCGGGTACCCAGGACCAACATTGACAATATAGCCACTGTGGGTTTTCTCATTTTCCTGAACCGTGGGCGGCAGGTACAATCCTGAAGCTGTTTTTCCCTGTTGATTCTTAGGTCGTATCAAAACCCGGTCGCCAACCATGATGAATTTCTCCAGATCTTGTTCTTCTATTATTAGTGACATTCAGTTTATATTTATATTGCCACAAAGATAAAACAATCGTATTGAATCGCTCTCTCGTTCTGAAAATCCTCTATTGTTAACAAATGAGTGCAAATTGCTTAACTCTTGTTTTGTTTATTTTTTTATTTAAAACTTAAAACAAAACCAAATTTATCTTGTTTATGATCCTATAAATTAAGTACAAATGGCAAATTATTCAATCAAAGATCTGGAGTATTTATCAGGGATAAAAGCCCACACCATACGTATGTGGGAAAAGCGCTATCAATTGCTCGATCCTAACCGGTCGGATACCAATATCCGTTACTATTCTGATGAAGATGTCCGAAGAATCATGAATGTGGCAATGCTGGTTAAAAGCGGCTACAAGATTTCGAATGTTGCTTTGTACGATGATGCAAAACTTCAGGCTGAAGTACTTCGGCAAAACAAAAATCTACTCGATCCGGATAAGAATATCGAACAGCTTTTAATGCACACAATCAATCTGGATACCTTTGGATTTGGACAACTTCTGAATAAAATCATTCAGGAGAACGGATTCTCAAAGACCATTCAGAATGTCGTATTCCCGTTTTTTGAACGAATTGGGTTGTTATGGCAGGCCGGGTCAATTTTTGTTGCACACGAGCATTTTGTCTCCAACCTGATCAGAAACCGCTTGATTATTGAAGCTGACAAATTCGACAATCATTTGTCTGGAAAAACCATCTTGTTTTTTCTGCGCGAAGACGAAATGCACGAACTGGGATTGCTGTACTCTTATTTTTTAGCTGCTGAAAACGGTTTCAGATGTGTGTATTTAGGTCAAACCCTTCCGTTTGGCGATTTGGCCAATCTGCTACGAAGCACCGAATTTAATTTTGTTTGTACGTCATTTATTCATGTCATCGAAAAACCTGAATTGGAACAGTATCTCAGCAATTTGTCAATGGTTTTCAATAAAAATAAGGTACTTATTACAGGTCGGCAAATAGCCATTCACAAGCCAAAACTCCCGTCGAATGTGGTAGTGATCAAAAACAGCAACGATTTTGTGAAGAAAATTTCAGGATAAATACTGTGCGTAAGATTTTAATTAAGTAATAGGAATAGGAACAATATAATGTCATATTATTCCCTACAAAATAAAGAATAAGAATAGAACGCGGATTAACGCTGATCAGGCGGATTTAAACGGATTTTAATCCCGACAAGTCGGAATTTTTCAGATATTTACACTTTTATCAATTCATTCTTGCATGAATAAAAATCCGTTTTAAATCCATGTTATATTTCTTATCTGCGCCTATCCGCTAAATCCGTGGAAATCCGCGTTCTATTCTTCGATTAAATACGACATTATATTTGTTCTTTTACTTAGCTGCTATTTTACGCTGAAATAAATGGCAAAGAAATGCAACACACTTCCGGCCAGAACAAACAAATGCCAGATTCCATGACCGTAAGGAAGTTTACGCCACATGTAGAAAATCACTCCAACAGAATAGGCAATTCCGCCCAGCACAAGAAACTTTATACTAACTGAAGGTAAATTCAGGTAAATTTGTTTGCCTGCCAATACGAACATCCAACCCATCAGAAGATAAACGGCAACCATCAGTTTACGGAAACGATGCAGGTAAATGGAGCGAATAACTGCACCGACCAGCGCCAATCCCCAAATAATGCAAAACAGCGACCAACCCCATACACCCCGGATACTTGTGAGCAAAATAGGTGTGTAAGTTCCGGCAATAAGCAAAAAGATGGAAATATGGTCGAACCTGGCAAACAGATTCTTTAATCGTGGGCTGGTAAAACTGTGGTAAAGAGTTGACGACAAATACAGTAGGACAAGGGTACTTCCGTAGATCGAAAAACTAACCAAATGCCAGATATCGCCATGCTGTCCGGCCACTACAATCAAAACAACCAGGGCCACAATACTCAGTAAAGCACCGATTCCGTGGGTTATACTATTTGCAATCTCTTCTCCCGGGCTAAGTTCGCGACGATAAGTATTGGGTAATTGTGAATCCATTTTCGATAATCTTTTCTAATTCCTTTTTAAGGGAACGACTGATATTCCTATTTGTTTAATCAGGACAGTTATCAAAAGGTTAACTGATGAGAAAACATCAGTTTGACGATGTCTTTTTATCAATCAGGTAAGTGTTGCGATCGGTTGAATTGCGGGCATTCAGTTCGGCAAGGAAACCTGCCAAAAATAACTGTGAACCAATAATCATGGCCGTGAGTGCAAGGTAAAAGTAAGGATTTTCGGTGATGCGAGGCGCCAGTTCGTTATTTAAAGTGTGAATGAGCTTTTGAGCGCCCACCGAAACGGCGGCGGCCAAACCAAGTAAAAAGGTTAAAGTACCAAACAGTCCGAAGAAATGCATGGGCCTTTTGCTGAATTTTGAAATAACAATTACCGATAGCAAATCGAGCGGGCCACGGATAAAACGTTCAATTCCAAATTTGGTGATTCCGAATTTGCGCTCCTGATGCTGAACCACTTTTTCGCCAATGCGTTTAAACCCGGCCCATTTGGCCAGAACAGGTATGTAACGGTGCATGTCGCCATACACTTCAATGCTTTTAACAACTTGTTTCCGGTAGGCTTTCAATCCGCAATTAAAATCGTGAATTTTAATACCAGTCATTCGTCGGGCAGTCCAATTGTAAAATTTGCTTGGAATGTTTTTCGAAAGAACCGGATCGTAGCGTTTTTTCTTCCATCCGGAAACAAGGTCATATTTTTCTTCGGTAATCATGCGGTAGAGGTCCGGTATTTCCTCCGGACTGTCCTGCAAATCGGCATCCATGGTAATTACCACGTTGCCTTGAGCTTCAGCAAAACCGCAATACAAACCTGCCGATTTTCCATAGTTACGCCTGAATTTTATCCCTTTGATGCATGGATTTTGACGACTAAGCTGCTCGATCAGTTTCCACGAACCATCGGTACTGCCATCGTCAACCAATATCACTTCATAAGTAAAGTTATTGGTTTGCATTACTTTATCAATCCACGCTGTTAATTCGGGAAGGGATTCTACTTCATTAAAAAGTGGTACAACTACGGAAATATCCATTGGTCTTATTCTTCAGGTTTTACTTCTTCCATCGCATCTTCAAAAGCATCTTCGTTTGGTTGCTTTTTAACGAAAATTGCGGAGACCAAAGATATAATTGTTCCCATGAATACAGAACTAAACAAACCTGAAATAGCCAATATTCCCGGAGACATCATTTTTGAAGTCATTGACATCGCGGCTTCAATTTGATCTTCACTCAAACCTTGCTTTAGCATGGCTTCCTCCTGCATGGATTTTATCTGTTCAATCAGACTTGGATCAATTTTGAAGATTATAATGTTGTAAAGGGCGGTAATAATCCCCGCAAACAACATGACAGCAACGCCAAAGCCCACTGCCTGCCCATAAGAAATAACTCCATGCAAGTCCTTGTTCCGGTAATTAATCTGGGCTAGTACAACTCCAACGGCGTACAAGACAAACGAAACATATCCCAAACTTTTATTTACGGTTTGTCCCGATACATATAGGATAACGGAATAAAGTGTGACGACAATACCAAGGTAAAGTCCATAAATCATTGCTGATTTCCAAAAGGTTGATTTTTCTTCCATAGTTTTTTAAAATTAGTGATTAACAAATATATTCGATTTTATTGACAGTGCCGTTATTACCGGGCATTTTGTAACATTAAAAAAGAAAGTAATTTTTTTTTGACCCAATACCTGATTGAACGCTAAACGGTTAGTTTGACAAGGGTGAAAATAATTACATACACCCAAAGATTTCACTTGCGGGTAAGTCATTTTTTTCTACTTTTGCGCCGGGTAAGTCCTGTACGACTAGCTCCCGTTGAATTCCCCCAGGGTCGGAAGGCAGCAAGGGTGAATGGTTGAGCGGTGCGATACAGGTAGCTTACCCACTTTTTATGCCGTTTTGTGCCGTTATTTAACGGATTGATATATTGCCGAATTAGCTCAGTTGGCCAGAGCACGTGATTTGTAATCTCGGGGTCCACAGTTCGAATCTGTGATTCGGCTCAAAAGGAAGATTGGAATGTTAGAATCTTGAATATTAGAATGAAAAATTCTTTTTCACCTGATGCTCAACATGAAATTCTAATATTCAGAAATTCTAAGTTCTAACATTGTATTGGGGAGATACCAAAGTGGCCAACTGGGGCAGACTGTAACTCTGCTGGCGTACGCCTTCGTAGGTTCGAATCCTGCTCTCCCCACAACACAGGAATATTGGAATGGTAGAATGGCGAATTTTAGAATAATTCTGACCTTAAAGATTCGAAATTCTAATCTTCACAATTGCGGGAGTAGCTCAGTCGATAGAGCATTAGCCTTCCAAGCTAAGGGTCGCGAGTTTGAATCTCGTCTCCCGCTCAAAAGAAAAAAGTGTTCAGAAACGGACACTTTTTTTGTTTCAGACCTTTTACAAATCAGAATACATTCAAATAGATGAAATCGGGCATTAGCCTTCCAAGCTAAGGGTCGCGAGTTTTCTGCCCGCCAAGCTTGTCAGGCGGGGAATCTCGTCTCCCGCTCAAAAGAAAAAGCATCATACTCCCCATTTCCTAAACGAAGTTTCTATATTTCATTTTTAATTCACTATTTTTTAAAAGCAAGAATAGTACTCATCAGTTTTCCGATTGCATTTTTGTCTTTCCAAAAGATTTATCCTATTCCAAAAACTTAGACCAAAGTTATACACACACTTATAAACAATCAGTTTCAGGCTTTGTCGTTTAATAAGTGATATTATAACTGGTAAAGATTTCTCAAAAACAAACAACGCTCATCCAGATAAATTTCAATAAAAATGACCGGATAGTATCATATTTTATTCGAAAAGTATTAAGCAATCCACTTGTTTTAGTTTTATTTTGTAACTATGCGAGTCATTAGTATAAAGCTAAGAAGGAAAACCGAATAAAAAGATAGAAACTCATGAAAACAAATTTTGAAAAGAAAGTCAAGAAATTGTTCGCTAAGCACGAAGAATTGTTGTCGGCTAAAAACAAGAAGGTTAAAAATGGCAATGGCGTTTTCGACCGGTATAAAAATCCGATCCTTACCAATGCACACGCACCAATTATCTGGCGATACGATTTAGACGAGCAAACCAATCCTTTCCTGATGGAACGCATCGGCATAAATGCGACCATGAATTCAGGAGCTATTAAATGGAACGGCAAGTATATTCTGGTAGTTCGCGTTGAAGGTATTGATCGCAAATCGTTTTTTGCCATTGCCGAAAGCCCCAATGGAATCGATAATTTCCGCTTCTGGGATTACCCGGTAACCATTCCTGAAACCGAAATTCCGGATACCAATGTTTATGACATGCGTTTGACGGCCCACGAAGATGGTTGGATTTACGGCGTTTTCTGTTCTGAACGGAAAGATCCGAATGCCGCTCCGGGCGATTTATCGTCGGCAGTTGCTGCGGCAGGAATTGTACGCACCAAAGATTTGAAAACATGGGAGCGCCTTCCTGATTTGAAGACCAAAAGCCAGCAGCGCAATGTGGTTCTTCACAATGAATTTGTGGATGGAAAATACGCTTTATACACCCGTCCCCAGGATGGTTTTATTGATGCCGGAAGCGGCGGTGGTATTGGCTGGGCGCTGATTGACGACATGACCAATGCTGAAGTAAAAGAAGAAACAATCATCAATTTCCGCTACTACCATACGATTAAGGAAGTAAAAAACGGCGAAGGTCCACATCCGATCAAAACCGACAAAGGTTGGTTGCATTTGGCCCATGGTGTGCGTGGTTGCGCTGCCGGACTTCGCTATGTGATTTATTTGTACATGACCGATTTGAAAGATCCATCGAAACTGATTGCCGAACCTGCTGGTCATTTAATGGGACCAATTGGCGAAGAACGCATTGGTGACGTGTCGAACGTACTTTTCACCAATGGCTGGATTGCCGATGAAAACGGAAAAGTATTCATTTATTACGCTTCGTCAGACACCCGCATGCACGTGGCAACTTCAACCATCGACAAACTGGTTGACTATTGCCTGAATTCTCCTGCTGATGGCTATCGTTCAGCGGCTTCAGTAGAAACCTTGAAGAAGCAGGTTGCAAAGAACCTGGAGATTCTGGGAAAAAAATAGTTTCAACTAATTCAATTAACTTTTCCAGAGTTTTATACGGGATCATATAACTCTGGAAAAGTTTTATTAAAAAAAACCTAACTAAAATAACATACAATGACTATTGAAAAAATCAGCCTGAAAGAGAAAATCGGTTACGGATTTGGCGATGCAGCTTCATCCATGTTCTGGAAGATTTTCGGAATGTATTCTTTGTTTTTTTATACCGATGTTCTCGGAATCACGGCAGCGGCAGCCGGAACCATGTTTCTGGTGGCACGTTTGTGGGATTCGTTCTTCGATGTTTTTGTAGGAATTATCAGCGACCGCACCAAAAGCCGCTATGGAAAATATCGCCCGTATTTATTATGGTTCGCCATTCCATTCGCGGTAATGGGTGCCATTACTTTCTTTGCGCCTGATTTCGGCCAAACCGGAAAATTAATTTACGCATACATTACCTACTCTTTAATGATGATCGTATATTCGATGATCAACGTGCCGTATGCCTCATTGCTTGGAGCTATTTCTTCCGATCCAACTGAACGAAATTCGCTTTCTTCTTACCGCATGTCATTTGCTTTCATTGGTAGTTTTGTAACTTTCATGTTGCTGCAACCGTTGATCGACTTTTTTTCCAAAACATTTGGAACCCAAAGTGTAGCGCAGGCTGCAAAAGCTGCTGAATCTTCAGTAAGCACCTCACCAGTCGGATGGGTCATGGGCGTTGGAGCGATAGGAATAATCTGCGTGATCTTGTTTTTGCTGTGTTTCAGCTGGACCAAAGAACGCGTGACACAAATAGAGAGCGAAAAAAATGTTTCTGTCAAGCAGGATTTAAAAAACTTGTTCCACAATGCGCCATGGTGGATTTTGGTGGCAACCGGTCTGGCTGCCTTGCTTTTCAATGCCGTCCGCGACAGTGTTGCCATCTACTTTTTCAGGGATTACGTGCAAGTAAACTATAGGATGGCAGGAACGGGCTGGGATATGACGACTATTTATTTTCTTGTCGGTCAGGCTGCGAACTTGATTGGGGTAATGGCTGCGCCTTCCATCTCTAGGAAATACGGCAAGAAAAGAACCTATATGATTGCCATGTTAATTGCCGGAGTATTAAGCACTGGCTTTTATTTCATTCCGAACAGCATCACCTGGATCCTGATTTTCCAATTCATGATTTCCATTTTCGCCGGATATGTCCTGCCATTATTGTGGTCGATGTTTGCCGATATTGTGGATCATCAGGAATTACTAACCGGACGCCGTGCGACAGGTTTGATTTTTTCGTCCTCTTCCATGTCACAGAAATTGGGTTGGGCTTTTGGCTCAGCAATGAGTGGATGGATTCTGGCTGTGTTCCATTATATGCCCAACGCGGTGCAACAAAGTTCAGAAACCATTTTTGGTGAGCACATCATGATCAGTTTAATGCCTGCCGTGTGTTGTGTACTGGCTTTTGTTGGCATGATGTTCTATCCGCTTTCTGATAAAAAAGTCAGGGAAAATTCGGTACAACTCGATCAAAAAAGAAATTTAAGTGTAAGCTAAAATAACCAAATGAAAATCCATAATCTATTGCTTTTTGCACTGGTGTTTGCTGTTAGCAACGTCCTTTCAGCTCAAAATGTAGTGCATGTCTGGGAAGAGCAGGAACTTACCTTTACTGCTGCGAATTCATACAAGAATGCCTATACAGAAGTTACGGTATGGGTCGATATTGTCGGACCTGGTTTCAATAAGCGGGTTTATGGATTCTGGGATGGAGGTCAGACATTTCACCTGCGAATTGTGGCCACCCAGCCCGGAACCTGGACCTGGAAAAGCGGATCGAGTCCGATAGATCCGGGATTATCTGGCAAGTCTGGTTCGTTCAATGCCATTAACTGGACCGAAGCTGAAAAAGCAGAGAATCCATTGCGGCATGGCTTTGTGCGGGCAACCGCCAATCAACATGCGTTGGAACATGCTGATGGAACGCCGTTTTTTGCCATTGGAGATACATGGTATTCTGTCGGAACCAACCGTTTTCGCTGGTACGATGACAATCAGGAGCGTCCCATTGGCCCGAACGCCGGGTTCAAAGATTACGTGCGTTACCGCAAAGCACAAGGCTACAACTGGGTGAATGTGATTGCCGCTTTTCCGAACTGGATGACCGACGGTCAGTCGTGGCATCTTATGATGAACGATTCGACAAAGACCACCATCCGTTCAGCCTGGCTTGAGTACGGCACAGGCAGCGCGAAGAATATGGATAATGAAGGGGGACGTCCGTTTTTCTTCCCGGGTAAGATACCCGGTTATGAGCAACAGTTCCCTGATATGGATCGAATCAATCCTGAATACTTCAAATATCTGGACCGGAAAATTGATTACCTGAATGCCAACGGGTTTGTCCCGTTTATCGAAGTTTCGCGGCGCGATGCCGGACTTTGCTGGTATAAATATTACGGCTGGCCCGATTCGTACGTGCGGTTTATGCAATATATTTTCTCACGCTATCAGGCCAACAATACCATCCTGAGTCCGATTCATCTCGATATTATTGACGAAACCGTGAGTCCCGACGACTACACCGCGGCTATTCATGCCAGAGAGAAAAAATACGGGCCGCTGCCTTTTGGAACGCTGCTTTCAGCAAATGCAAACCCGTCAACACTCGAAAACTGGGGCGACGATTCGTGGGTCACTTTGCACCAGACCGGAAACATGCGTGAGCATAACAACTATTGGTACCTGACTGAAATTTACAATCAGAAAAATCCGAAACCTGCCCTCAACGGTGAACCTTATTATGCAGGTTATCAGGATAACCGCGGCCCCGGAGGAGCCAACTATACCCGTGGAGCAGTCGGTGGCACTGATAAAGATAACGCGTTTGTCCGTTCAGGCATGTATGGTAGTTTTCTTTCCGGAGGACTGGCCGGCCATGTTTACGGCGCCGAGGGAATCTGGGGAGCAGACATTGAGCCTTCTGCACCGGTTCACATGTGGGAAGCATTCCAATGGAAATCGGGAGCCGAGATGCAATATCTCCGGACATTTGCCATTTCAATAGGCAAGCGTTATCAGGAACTCGTGCCAATGGCCGACCTGGTTTCACCCAATAAAACATCCGAACCGCTTAGTTATGAGGGCTGGGCATATTGTGCGCATACCGCTGACAAACAGATTTTTCTTGCTTATTTCGAAGTTGGATGCATCAAATCGCAGATTCGGGGCGCAAAACTCAACAGTGTTTACCGGGCACAGTGGTTTAATCCCCGCGATGGAACCTGGTCTGATGTCGGCAATGGCAAACTGGTGGCCAACAAGATCGGTATCATCCGGTTACCCGATTTTCCTGACAAATCAGACTGGGGACTGCGGCTGATTTACGAAAGTACGGTAAAAGGAAAAGTTGTAAATTAGTCCCTCATTATGTTGGCATACTGCCAGTAAACGAATAACTGGGAAAACGAGAAGGGGCTTGGGGTTCAGCCCAGTATGGACGAAATATTTGTAGCCCAGGGCAAACGACGAAGGAGTGTCGCCCTGGGTAAGAATAAACAAAACGAAACCGTCCGCACGAAAATGATTTTCAAGGAATTAACCTTATTTCGGACGGAATTGAATTCACGTTCAGAAATGTAGTTTCATAGATTACAGATAAAAATAAGCTATTGATAAATTAAAATGAAGCGTGATGAGAAAAAGGGAATTTCTTAAAAAAGCTGGCCTGTTAACTGCTTCGGCGCTGGTTGTACCTTTTCTGGGACAGGGAAGTGAGGCAACAAATGTTAAATCTTTGGTCACCGAAAAAACAGAATCAGGTGTTCCTATGAAACTTGTTATAGGAAGCGATCATGCTGGATTCCCACTGAAAGGCCCATTGGTAAAGCTATTGCAATCATGGAATTACAGTGTAAAAGACGTTGGATCATTTAATCCTGAACCAGTTGATTTTCCTGACATAGCCGTACTTTTGGCCGATGAGATTATAAGTGGTCGTGCTGATCGGGGAATTATGGTTTGCGGTACCGGAGTTGGAGCGGCAATCGCCTGCAATAAGATACAGGGCATCAGGGCAGCTTTGTGCCATGATACTTACTCTGCTCATCAGTGCGTTGAACACGACAATGTTAATGTGCTTTGCCTTGGCGCCCAAATCATTGGGCCAAGTATCGCAGAGGAGATTTTAAACAATTTTCTGAACGCGAAGTTTAGTACCGAAGAGCAGTTTCGAAGACGTGTTAAAAAATTAGACCAGTTCGACCAGATACCTCCCAGAAAATGAAAACTGAATTACAAAAAATAAAGACTGGAGTCACAGAAGTACTTCTCCGGAATATTATGCCATTTTGGTCAGAGAAAATGATCGATCAAAAAAATGGTGGCTTTTTCGGACGGATCAACGGAAATGATCAGATCATTCCTGAGGCCGATAAAGGTGGAATCCTGAATGCACGAATTCTTTGGACGTTTTCGTCGGTTTACCTTCAGGAGAAAAATCCACTTTACCTTGAAATGGCCAACCGGGCAAAAGCCCATATTCTCGAGCATTTTTTTGATGCCGAATTTGGTGGTACTTATTGGAGCATTTCATACAACGGAAAGCCAACTGACACCAAAAAGCAAATCTATTCACAGGCTTTTTTTATTTATGCTTTTTCGGAGCATTACCGCGCTTCGGGCGATGAATCCAGCTTACAGAAAGCCATTGAATTGTTCCGGATCATTGAAAAATGCAGTTTTGATAAGAAATTGAACGGATATTTTGAAGCGTACAGCCGCGACTGGAAACTACTCGAAGATTTGCGCCTGAGCGATAAAGACGCGAACGAAAAGAAAACCATGAATACGCATCTGCATATTCTGGAAGCTTACGCCAATTTGTACCGTGTTTGGAAAGATGACGAATTAGCCCGCCAATTGCGAAACCTGATTCTGATTTTTACTGAAAAGATCGTCAATCAAAAGACCAAACACCTGAATTTATTTTTTGACGAAAACTGGAATTCGAAATTTGACATTGATTCGTATGGTCATGACATTGAAGCTTCATGGTTAATCGACGAAGCAGCCCGGATTTTGGGCGATTCAGAATTATTGGCCGACGTTCAGAAAACTTGTATTCAGATTGCTATTGCGGCATGTCAAGGACTACGGTCTGACGGTGGTATGATGTACGAAAAGAACAATACCACCGGTCATTTGGAAAAAGACTGTCACTGGTGGGTTCAGGCCGAAGCTGTGGTTGGGTTCCTGAATGCTTATGAATTAACTGCCGACAAAGAATGGCAGAACAAGGCACACAAAAGCTGGAAATTTATTCAGAAGAACCTGATTGATACCAATGATGGCGAATGGTTTTGGAGTATTTCGGATGACGGAATCATTAACCGCAAGGACGATAAAGCTGGTTTCTGGAAATGCCCTTACCACAACAGCCGGATGTGTCTCGAAGTGATGATGAGAGAAGAATAAAGTTCCAGGTTTCAGGTTCCAAATTCCAAGTCTCGATCCAACCTGGAACTTGAAACTTGGAACTTGAAACTACCTAAAGCCCCAGTTCGTCGCTGATTTTCTGCATCGCTGCCAGCGACAGTTCTGCAAAATCCTGAATCGGGATACCAATCAACTCACATTCCAGAATATTCTCACGTTTCACCGAAGCAGCAAATGCCTTCTCCTTCATGCGCTTGGTGATTGATTTTGTCTTTACCGAAGCCAGTTTTTTGTCCGGATAAACCAAGGCTGTAGCCATGATTAGTCCGGTAATGGTTTCTCCGGCAGCCAGTGCATGTTGAAAAACTGTCGTACGTTCTTTTCCGGTAGCCATTTCGTTGTGCATTACAATCGCATCAATGGCTTCAGGAGAAAGCAAGCCATCGAGCATTCCGGCTGAATACGGGCCATGCCGCAACGGATCTCCACCGGTGATTTCCACATCAATATCGTGCAACAAACCGGCTATTCCCCACTTTTCCGGGTCTTCGTTCAAATTCGCAGCAATGGCGCGCAAAACAGCTTCACTGGCCAAACGATGTTTGATCATATTCGCATTTTGAATATGCTGATTCAAAAATTTAAGTGCATTTTCACGTGAAATCATGGTAGTAGTTCTATTTTTACAGCTGCAAATTAGTAAAAAACAAACCAAAAACGATGGCTCTCGAAATTGAACGTAAATTCCTGGTTGACACCAACAAATGGACTCCCGCTGATCGGGGAACCAGATTGATACAGGCATATTTAGGACTTGATCCTTCACCAACAGTTCGTATCAGAGTTGCCGGAGATAAAGCTTTTCTGACGATTAAAGGCCGTTCGAAAACCATTTCACGACCCGAATTCGAGTATGAAGTGCCCTTTGAAGATGCTTTGGAATTACTTAAACTGTCGATTTCGGGTCCGGTTGAAAAAACCAGGTACGAAGTTTGGCACGAAGGATTCCTTTGGGAAGTAGATGTATTTTCAGGGAAAAATGAAGGGCTGGTAATGGCAGAAATTGAACTCGATTCAGAAAATCAGGAGTTCCCGCGACCAGACTGGCTTTTACAGGAAGTTTCCAGTGATGGAAGGTTCTATAATTCTTATCTTTCGGGGCATCCTTTTCAGGAATGGAGCAATGGCATGGCCTGATTTTTGAAAGGCGAAAAACAACATGTAAAAAAGAATTTCGTTTACTGAAAGCCAATTAACCGATCGATTATGTACTTGAAAAATCTTTTCTCAGGATTGTTGATCCTGCTCAGCGTTTCCATATTTGCTGAAAACAATCCTGTCACACCCAAAAAGAATAAAATCATTCAGCCTGCTGACTCAGTGCAATTGAGCATTGATTACCTGAAAAAATACATTCAGCCGACAGAGATTTGGCAATCGGATAATCCTGAAATTCTGAAGCTTGTAAACGGACTGATTCATTTCACCGAGGATGAACACATCGATAGTGCATTGGTAAGACTCGAGCGGTTTCAGAAACAAAAAGATGCAAGATACATTAACCGATTGCCCAAGTATGTAAGCGATTCGCTTCAAGTTCGCGGATACCTGGACCATCCGACCATTCTGGAGAAAATGAAACAGTTCGACCGGGAAATCTGGAATGGTGTTGATTTGAAAACAATTCCTCTACCGATATCACTTTCAGCCAGTTCCGGCAATCAAACCAAACCAATTGCTGCCGGTGATGAAAAAGCTATTTTAAAGCTGACCGGAATCGTTCTGCCCGACAGTTTGAAGAATGTAAATGCAGTGCCTGATTCGATGGTACATACAGCCAACGATTTCAACCGGATCAGGAACCGTGACCAGATCCGAACCAGCATTCTCGAAGCTTCCCGCGTTGAATACAACAAAAACATTCACAACAATCACCTCGATTCGGCCATCACTGCTTACAGAAAAAATGCAGTGCGTGTATTCTCCGACTCGCTGCAAAACCATTTGCTTGACTCGCTGAAATTACAAAACTATCAACTTCTGGCTCATTACAACGATTCCATTGTTCGGTTGGTAAACGATTCGTTGAACAGATTTGTACAAATTTTACAACATCATGCACAAAAGGATTCGGTTTGCATTTGGATAAACAGCTTAACCGGAAAGCCAACGCCACTTCTATTAAGCAACAACAAGCGAACTATCAACCGGTTATACATCAAAAACATTCAGAACGACTCACTTGCCCTTAGAATCATGAACCTCGACAAACACTCGCTTGGGATTGCAATTGACGATGACGTTACCTTCAACAGACTTGAAAAGAAACAGCGTCGGGATTTTGTGTTCGAAAAGTTTGCTCCGGATAAAAAGCTGACCAAAATTCATAAGCGGTTTGATGTCATAACGCCTTGGGAATATGGCGGAAACGGGACTTTCGGATTTACCCAAACGTACCTCAACAATTGGAAATCCGGTGGCGAAAGTGCATTTTCCTTCCTGATGGTTTTAAAAGGATATGCCAATTATTCCAATGACAATAAGCTTAAATGGGAAAACAGCGGAGAACTCCGGAACGGATGGATCAGGCAAGGCGGAGATATTGATCAGACACAGAAAAACGATGACAAGCTGGAACTGATTTCACGCCTTGGGGTCAATGCATTCGATAAATGGTTTTATAGCGCTGAAGTCGATTTTACAACACAATTCTTTAATGGATACAATTATCCGGATAAAACCAATCTGATTTCGACTTATATGTCGCCGGCCAAAACACTTTTCAAGCTGGGTCTCGACTATAAGCCAAACAAGAATTTCTCTCTTTTTCTTTCGCCAATCACTGCAAAAAACGTCTTCGTGCGCGATACCGCCCGCGTTGATCAAACCAGATATGGCATTTCGGCCAATAGCCGGAGTCTTTGGGAAGTAGGGCTTAATGCCGATCTCAGATATAAGATTGATATTACACCTCAAATCAGTTTTGAAACCAAGTACAAAATGTTCATCAATTACCAGGACCCGTTCAAAAAATTAGATGTTAACTGGGAAAATTTATTGGTTTCGCAACTGACTGAAAGAATTAGCATGACCGCCATGCTGTATTTGCTGTACGACGACAATGTAACTTTTCCTACCGGAAAATTGGATGCCGCCGGCGTTGAAATATTCAAGCCCAAATTGCAGACCAAAGAGCTGATGACCATAGGTTTCTCCTACAAAATAAACAAGCACATTTACCAACGGAAGAAGGTGAATTAAAAACAGTGGTCAGTCGCAGTCTCAGTTAACTGATCGTTGTTGCTTCACCGTTTCAGCTTTTTCCCTATTACATTTGAAGGACATTTCTATTGCAAATGGTGTTACCTGAAAATTAGATTATATTTGGCAACAATTCCAATCAAAGAAGGGAACCAAAACGAGAAACCAACATTTAAAATCGGGAATCAATGAAAACATACAAAAAATACTTCAGGATAACTGCTGCACCTGCTGATGTTTACAATGCACTGACCAACAAAACAATGATTGAAATTTGGACAGGTGAAGATGCGGTTATGGAACCTACACCCAATACAGAGTTCTCGATGTGGGAAGAAAGTATTTGTGGTATGAACCTCGAATTTGAACAGGATTCCAAAATTGTTCAGGAATGGTATTTTGGTGAAGAAGACGAGGATAAAAAGTCAATTGTAACGATCAAACTGCATCCCGACAAAACCGGAACCAGCATGGAAGTTTCACAAACCAATATTCCGGAAGAAGCTTACAGAAACATTGTGGAAGGCTGGGAAGAAGATTATTTTAACGGACTGAACCAGCTTTTTGAACCATAATCGGTTCATCAAAATTCATTTTCCAAGACCATCATTTCCTGTGTCGGCAATAAATTTCCATTGTCCGGCGGCATTTTTCTTCCAAACAGTCAGATCATAACTCAATGCCCGTTTGCTGAATTTCATAGGCGAAGGGATTTTGAATATTAAAATCTTTATCCCAGATTGGATGCGGTTCAATCCGAAGGTCAATTTTCCTTCTCAATCGCATAAGTTGCATTTGAACGGAATAAAAATCATCCATTTTACCAACAACTAACGCAATGTCAATATCGCTGTCATCACGTTCAATTCCTTTTGCATAAGAGCCAAACAAATAGGCTTTTTTCAAATCCATGCTAACTGGAATTTGTTGAATATATTTTTTAGCTGTTTCTATAATTGACTGATTAACCATTTTCGTAGTGTTTCAATTTTACCAATCCATTGATTCAAAAATACATTTTTTTGAGATAGAAATCTCAAGGTACCGTCTTGTGTAACTACATTTTTGAAGATCAATTTTCTGTCTGCAGACAGGCAGGTATTCCGTCCGAAAAGAGGATTTTACTTTGAAAAAAGCTTTCGCGCGGACGGTTTTCTTTATCGCCCTTCTGTCCGTTCGCTAAAGCGAAACGGCAAAGGATATCGCATTGAATGACAGATAATGCCACATTCATGTGACGGACAGTGAATACCATACCGGAGTGCCATACCTGCCCGACAAGCCTTGGCAGGCGGAGGCACGAGACATTTCAATTTCAAAATTCACCATCGCCTTCAACTGTTTCCCCAGCATTACCCAGTTATTCGCTTTCGGGCTGCATTCAAAATGCTAAGGGACTATTTTACCCTTTCTCGATTAATGGCTTCCCAGCGAAATTAACACAATTCCGACTAATATTCCGGCAAGGAATAAAGCTTTCTTCCAGATATTCTTCTCGTGAAACACGACTGCCCCAACCACAAACGAAATGACTACCCCACCCCGCCGTAAAGATGAAATGATGGAAATAAGCGAATCATGATAACTGAGCGCGTTAAAATACAGGAAATCGGCGACAACAAGAAAAACTCCAATCATCGGGATCGACCATCTCCAGTGAAATGGGGTTCGTTCGCCTTTGGGCAATCGCCACCGGTTAACCGCCAGTATTGGTAACAGGATGGCCACCTGATAAAACGAGAACCAGGCCTGAACCGCCATCCGGTCGATCCGGCGCATCAGGAATTTATCGTACAATCCGCTGGCTGCCCCCAGAAATGTTCCGGCAATAATAAAAAACACCCATTTATTGCTCGAAAAATGGATGCCTTCCGACTTTCCCGTAGTCGAAAGCAAGTAAAAAAACAACAAAGTGATAATTACGCCCATCCATTGGTAAGCATTCAGGTGTTCACTGAAAATCACGATGGCACCCAACAATGTCCAGATTGGCCCAGTGGCCCTGATAGGTGCAACAATGGTTATCGGAAGATTTTTCACCGCATAAAAAGCAAGTATCCAACTTGCAACAACCAACAACGATTTCAGGAAAATAAGCCAATGCTGCTGAAGTGTAATTTCAGGAACAAAAAGCTGAAGCCCTTTGAAAAATTCAGGATAAATAGCTGAACCAACAGTGATTGGTAGAAAAATAAGTGAACTGGTTACAGTTGATAAAAAGAGCACCGGAATGACTGCATTTTTATGAACCGACAGCTTTTTGAAAACCTCGTAAATACCCAGAAAAACAGCCGACATCAATGCTAAAATCACCCACATAAAGCAGTTCAAAATTTCGAATTCCAGAAATGATTCTTTCCAAAAGGCAAAACTAAAAACAGTTAATGACCATCAGGTTAAACTGTCATTGCCAGAAGGTAATGTTTATTCAAACTTAATACGAGGCTTGCAAATACCGCATTTCCGATTGAATTGGTTGATTTGTTACACGATTGAAAAAATACTGTTCGACACGAACCTTTTATTATAGATATTTTTGGCAGGCAAATATTTTGCTCGATTATTAAACTAAAGAAATTATTGAATTTCTGATCTAACCCTTGATTATGAAAAACATTTACCTGATTTGCCTTATTTTACTGATTCTTCCAAAGGTATTTTTCGCTGCCGATAAATACCAGTGGAAAAGTGTAGTCATTGGCGGCGGCGGATTTGTTACCGGTATAATTACCTGTCCGCAGGAAAAAAACCTGATTTATGCCCGAACCGATGTAGGCGGAGCATACCGGTGGATAGAAGCTACCAAAAGCTGGAAACCCCTGGTTGATTGGGCATCGAAAGCTGAATGGACTTTTTTGGGAATCGAAAGCATCGCCATCGATCCTTCCGCACCAAATAAAGTTTACATGTCTGCCGGGTTATACTCCAATACTCCGAGTTCGATACTTCGTTCCAGCGATTATGGCGAAACATTTACCCGCAGTGATGTAAGCTTTCAAATAAACGGCAACGGTATGGGCCGAAACAATGGCGAACGGTTGGCTGTCGATCCCAACAACGGACAAATTCTATTCTGCGGTTCACGTGCTGCAGGTTTATGGAAAAGCACCAACGGAGCTGTTTCGTGGACAAAAGTGGCTACTTTCCCCGTAACAACTACCACCAATGGCAACGGAGTATGTTTTGTGGTTTTCGACGAAACAAGTGGAAACGGAACCGCTTCGCAACGGATTTTTGTTGGGGTATCGCGTATCGGAGCCGACAATGTTTATGTAACTGAAGATGGAGGCACAACATGGAACCCGATCACCAATCAACCCGCAACCACGCTTATGCCGCAACGCGCTACCAAAGCCGGTGATCTTCTGTATATCACTTATGCTGATGCTGAAGGCCCCTACAACGCAAGCAAAGGAGCTCTTTATCGCTATAACACAAAAACATCAGTGTTTACAAACATTGCACCTGACACCACTCCATTTAGCGGGATCACCGTCGATGCGTCGAATCCTGATGTGATCATGCTTTCTACGATTAATGTTTACCAACAACAAATCTGGGTAGGTGGAACTCCATATGGTGATAAAATTTACCGTTCGACCAATGGCGGAACTACTTGGACAAACCTTTGCCAGGGAAATCACTTAAAGGCCGATGTGGCTGATCACCCTTGGATAAGCACTGCCCCGCAATTACATTGGGTCGCCGATATACGCATTGACCCGTTTAATCCTGAACGAGTGATGCTGACTTCGGGAAACGGACTTTTTATGACCGAAAATATTTCAGCGAACCAATCAACCTGGACTTTTCAGGTAAACGGATTGGAAGAGATGGTGCCTTTGGATCTGGTAAGTCCGACTTACGGCGCGCCCTTAATTTCGGTAATTGGCGATTATGATGGATTCAGACATGTTGACCTCGATCATTCACCAGCGAGTAAGCACAATCCTTCTATCGGAACTACCGTAACACTTGACTTTGCCGAAATAAGTGCAAGAGTGGTGGCCAGAGCCGGTTCAACAGCTTATTATTCAACCGACAATGCAAAAACATGGAAAGCGCTGCCAGCTCCTGTTGCAGGAGCCAAAAATGGTTCGATAGCTGTGGGAGCTGACGGTACCACCATTGTTTGGAGTCCAGAAGGACAAACTACTTACACCACGTCAAACAAAACAACCTGGACCAAATCGACTGGAATCACAACCAACCTACGGATCATTTCTGACCGCGTTAACGGGCAGAAATTCTATGCCATTTCGGGTCAGAAACTATACACAAGTATCGATGGAGGAAAAACCTTTACTGCGACAGCTACAAACACTTCGCTCACCCAGGTTCGAAAATACCGGGCAGCGCCAGGTTTTGAAAGCGATATTTGGATTCCAAATGCCGGCCTTGGATTGTTCAGAACTGCCCAGACAAACAATCTGACTGAAATCAAAAAAATTACTACGGTTTCAACCTGTGAAGCCATGGGATTTGGAAAAGCGGCTCCGGGAAAGAATTACCCTGCCATCTATATCTGGGGAATAGTTGGTTCTGTGGAAGGAGTTTTCAGATCAGACGATGAAGGTACTACCTGGGTGCGCATAAACGACGATGCTCATGAGTTTGGCGGAACCGGAAATGCCAATGAAGTATTTGGCGACCCACGCGTTTATGGCCGCGTTTACATGTCAACTGCCGGTCGCGGCACGGTATATGGTGACCTGGTTGACGGACCCGATGCCAACTACATTTATGACACCAATTACCTGCCAACTGCAATTTCGTTATTGAAAATGAACAAGGAACCGCTTTTCAAACTTCAGCAAGACCAGAATACTTCATCTGTCCGCATTGTTCCTGAAGTGAAAGGCGCTTTTGAGATATTTTCGCTTGACGGATCATTGATTTACAAAGGACAGTGCGAAACTTCCAAAGAAATTGCAGGCGGTTTAATGCGTGGAATGTATCTGTTACGGTTTACTTCTGACACCGGAGAATCGGCCTCCGAAAAATTTGTGATTGCCCGGTAAATCTAAATTATAATTGAACCACATAGACACATAGTACACATCGTTTTATTATTTCTCCTTTTCTATTGTGACCTATGTGCCTATGTGGTTATTATAAAACAAAAAACGCTACGATTAACGGTTGTTTTTTTTATTTCAAAGTTTAAATTCTCCGATTTTTACACCATAAGCATTATCACGTTTGGGGTCTTTCTGACTTCCATACTTCACAATAACGACTTTATAGACTACAATGCCTTCTCCTTTAAGGGTATAATACAGGTATTCAGCAAAACCATCGCGCCGGGTTCCATCATCAATAAGGGAAGCATAAAGAACATTTGCATCGGTAAGCACATGGTCTTTAACTTTCGGCTCGTCTTTCATTAAGGTTTTTACTTTTTCTTTTGCAGCCGCAGACTGTGCGGAAACGGATGAAGTAATGCAGATTAATACGATAAAAAAGAATAGTTTTTTCATTGTTTTTTTGTTTTAAAGGTTTGAAAACCAAATATAAAGAAGTTGAACCACATAGACACATAGAACACATAGTTTTTATTTCTCTCTTTTCTATTGCGACCTATGTGTCTATTGTGGTTTTTTTTCGCCCTATATCTCCATCAACCTTTTCACTTGCTCGCAATAGCCGCGACCTGAAAGCAGTTTGGTTTGATTGGTGTCGTCCATTTTTACAATGTAGCGACTGCCGTAATGTTTATTTATTTCCTTTATTCGGCTGACATTGATCAGCAGCGAACGGTGAATGCGAAGGAATGATTCGCCCAGCTTCTCTTCCAGGCTTTTCAGCGGAAAATCGCACAGATAGGTTTTGCCGTCTTGGGTGAATATCGTAACATACTTTTCTTCTGCTGAGAAATAGGTGACATCTTCAATCCGCACAAAAAGCATCCGGTCGCCCAACTTGACAGGAATGCTGGTGATTTCCTTTTTCGGTGTCTGGCTGATGTAACTTTCGATGATTCGCAACAACTCCTGTTTGTCTGAATGTCGTTTCAGCGAGTCGAGCTTTTCGATTGATTTCTGTATCCGTTCGGCTTTCACGGGTTTCACAATATAGTCGATGCTGTTGGTTTCGAAAGCCTGAAGGGCAAACTCATCGTAAGCGGTGCAAAATACCACCACCGGTGAGTGACTGGTTTGCTGCAACACCTGGAAGCCATTGAGCCCGGGCATCTGAATATCCAGAAAGACCAGATCGGGTTTCAGACGATCGATCATTTCGCGGCACTCCAAACCATTCACGGCTTCGCCAATCAGTTCAATTGTGTCGGCATGTTCGGTAAGCAGTTTTTTCAGCCGGTCGCGGGCAGGTTGCTCGTCATCGGCAATCAGGGTGCGGTATTTAGAGGTTGTTGGTGTCATTGTTTATTCATTGATGTGCTTCATCAGCAATGTTTTCAATTCCGAATTTTCCAGATGGCCTAATTGCGGGTTGATTATTTTCCCGTCTTTGCCAACCACCACGTAATATGGGATTCCTGTGATTTTGAACATGCTACTCAGTACGTTCCATTCGTCTGCCGACACGCGGTAATGTTCTCCTTTAATGGCTGGAATCATGTTGTCGTATGTGGTTTTGGGGGATGTTTGATTGGTAATATAAACAAACACCACATTTTCATTGGCCATTTCGTCTTTCAACGGGTTGATCTGTTCTATTCCGGAACGGCAAGAACTACTCCAGGTTGCCCAAAAATTAACAAACACTACTTTACCTTTGTATTTTTCCATGATGGTATCAAAAAGCTTAACAGCAGAGGTTTTCGGAACATCATTCACCTTCGAGCCTGACAGTTTTTTATTGGCTTCAATCCTGGCTTTGGTTTCATTGTTTTTCAGCTCAACATAACTTGCAATGAACGGAGTAGTAATCTTTTTCTGAAATGTCCTCAACTTTTCATCTGAAACCGGAGTCATTTCTACCACAATTGTTCGGCAAAAATCGAGCGAAGCCATGATATCAGTGGCAAAACCGGGTTGAATTCCAAGTATTTTTTTGACTTTTTCATTCCTGTCGGCTATTCGGCTTTCCTGTAACAACCCATTAATGAAGGCACTGTGATCACTTTGAAACTGTCTTATTTGTTTATTGAATTCCATGTAAAACATATTCCTTTTCATAATTAAAGGACTTTCATTGAATTGTTTTGCAGCAGATAAAAAATTTTTTTCTGCTTCAGTTAGCTCAACTTTTTTACCAATCAGATAGTCTTCCAAGGTGGTAGCAGAATTGACAGATCTTCCCCTTTCTCTGAAATATGCCTGTATCTGCGACAAATATTTCCGGTCGAAATCTTTGGATTGTTGCCCAAATTTCTGCTGAAATTCATCCTGAACCTTTTTAAATTCCGGAGTATCAACACCTTTCATTTGAATGGTCAATTCTTCTTCCTGGGGATTCAGTTTATAGCCATCCTTATTCATTTCATCAGCAATTTCAGGCAAAGAATACGTCCTGGGATTACCCTTTAAAAAATCAAGAAACATAAGCTGTTTGATTAAGAGCGAATAACTTGGAGACAAAACAGCAAGCGGATTATTTACCAGATCGCCGGTCAAAAAGGTGTAGTAACTGCTATCAGGTTTTGCCAGTTCAAAAGGAATTTCGCGTTGATCTTTCGGGATGTTGTTCTTCTTCCGGTATGCTTCGTCAATATCCCTACTATATCCTATAATATGTGAATTAAACCAGTATGTGATATCCATTTGTTTTATCTGAACTGCCTTGGCGCTTATAGGATGAGCTCTGGCATAGTCTGCCAATGCATGCAAACCCTTTTGTTGTAATTCCTGACAACCTGATTTGTATTGTTCCGGCGAAAAATCCAAAATATTATAGAACCTTTGATTGTACTCGAAATTATCAATGCTCTTGAGTTTCAATAAATCAGAATTGATGCGAGCACAGTCGCCCATAAACAGGACCGGATTGGCTTGATTCCCATTATCAATCAACTGGAAAATAGCTTTTCCTGTTTCAACAAATACGGGGTCGCCAAAAAATTGACCCCTTATAAAAACCCATTGTGGATTGCTAATCGGAATTTTAGCTTTAAAAGAGCCATTGTCAGAGATTTTCAGAGGAAATGATTTTTGTTCTCCGGTCAACACATCGTTCACATAAACCGTTCCGGTACCTTTTGGGAATCGTGGGTCATAACCCTTGATATACCCATAATAGGTGACCGTATCCATTTTAAAAACAGGTAATTTGAAAGGTTCTTTGTCTTCAGGAATTACTGATTGGTTGGGCTGATGCGTGTATTTGATCAGTTTTGCAGGTGTTTCACCAATCATGCAAGTGCTGTCGTTGATCGGTTTGGTGAAAATATCAAGTGATTTCAATCCGTTTTTCAACCCAATTTTACCAGTTCCTTCCTTCTCTGAGTATTGCTTGATTTTCCAAACCTGACTCTTATAAATGGCGACCGAATCGAACAGACTGATTTCCCATTGTGCATTATCGCTACGGAACCAGTTCCCTGTAATTTTCTCAGGCACAATTGATTTAAACAACTCTGGTTTAAGCTGAATGTCGTAGATAAACCAGGAGCCGCCTTCGTTTCCTTCGCCGTAGTCCAACTTACCAACCGATGGTTCAATCTTTGGGAAAACCAACTTATAATCAACCTCGCCCGAAGCTGGCATTGTGTATCGCTCGTTAAGCGGAATTCCATCGGATGACACGATAAACAGTTTTTCTTTAGCTCCAACCGGCTGAATATAGGTTTCTTTCGGAATATGTATCCAGTTTCCGACCTGAAAAATCACATGAAACCAAATCACGGTAGCAGTGTCGCGCAATTCAATTTTTTCAATTTTAATATATGAAGCTGTACTTATTCCCACTTTGGGCTTTTCGATAATGGTTTGGGAATAAGCTAGAACCGACAGCATCAGTGAAAAAGTCGCAAACAAAATTCGTTTCATTCGATGGTGTTTAAAAAGTTGATTGTGCCTAATTAATGGCCTTTGGTATTTTCAGGCAATATAATCAATTCAAACAAATAACCATAATTTGTGCCGAAGTTTAATCTTTTTAAATTGGTTCATTAACAGACGGCAGGTTGAGTTCAATATACTTCTCCGCCCCATTTACCCAGTTCACTGAAGCTTTTTCGCCGTAAAGCAGTGCTATTCGCTCTTGCGTATTCTGGATTCCAAAACCGGTGAGCGGTCCATCAGGAAAAGCGGGACCATTGTCGTACACCCGAATTTTTAGCTGGTTTTCTGTTTTGCTTACTGAAATCCGGATCAGTCCATTTTCGGTGATTTGCGACAAGCCGTGTTTAATGGCATTCTCCACCAAAGGCTGAATAAGCAACTGCGGAATCTGGATATTCAGAAGCTCTTCCGGACAATCTATCTCAAAACTGAGCCGGTCGCCAAAGCGCACTTTTTCGATTTCGAGGTAAGTTCGAATGGCATTTAGTTCTTCGGAAAGTGTGTTTAACTGCTTCTGCTCGCGGTTGATGGCGTATTTGAAAAAATCGGACAGCGCCAAAGCCATTTGCTCGGTTTTCCGGGCATCGGTTGTGGCCAGGCTGGCAATCGAATTGAGCGCATTGTACAAAAAGTGCGGATTAATTTTTGCGCGAAGCGACTGGAGTTCGGCTTGCTTATTTTTCTCTTTTAAAAGGATGAGTTCGTTGTCTTTTTGCTTTATTTCTGCCCTACTTAACCCAGATAAAGAAATCATAAAAAAACGTGAAATTGTAATGATTAACGAGATGAAGATTGGCAAAAACATCAGGTTGTATCCGGATTCCTTGGTGATAAAACGCAGAAAGATAAATAAAAAAATATAAGATAAAACAATAGTATCGACCAACAGCAGTATAGATTTTCCCTTTGGCGAAAGAGATGAAAAATGAATCCTTTTTTCAATAAAAAAGGATGCTATTGCAACTATCAATATTGTCAAATCTTCACAGAATATGGTAATTAAGGATATCTGTGTAATTCTAAAACCAACGCCTTGAACCAAATTATTAAACAAGAAAAAGACATTAAAGGCAATTATCCCCCAGATTACTTGTATCAGGAAGGATCGGAATTTCCAGTTGTGTTTTCGAAAAACATTCAATATGATTAGGATGGAAATCAATAAGATGGATAGCATTAAACCTCCTGAAATTCCTATAGTTGCCAATCGATTGCTGTACCGGAACTTGTAATATTCTCTCAAACTACTGGCTTTTACAAAATAAGTTTTAAACTGATCTTGAAAATCAGGCGCATACAATTTTGACACAATAAACTTATCGATTGGATGAAATGTAATATCCTCAGGTTTATCTTCATCAAAAACACAACCTGGTACCTTTTGACTACCTCCGTAGGCAGGTGAAAAGTGAACCAACGAACGGTACAAGTAGTAATAAATAATCTTCGTCCTTTGTTCGTCGTTCGCATTTTTCGGGATATTGATCTCTAATTCACGGATTGTAATATTTTGACCATTGTCCAGTAGTTTCTTCCTGAATTCAACTTCGGGGCTATTGATTGTAAAAGTCAGACTTGCATCTGAATCAGTAAACACAAAATCATTCTCGGATGGCAACAATTCTTTAAGTTCATTAATTGTCCTTTTGAAGATCGCCGAATCTTTAGGACTGACATTCCCAGCTAACTTTATAAAGATATTACCATTGAATATCAAAGGATCATTGGGTTTACCCATAAACTGCCATTGAATGGATTTCCATGCAGTTTGCTGTATTTCAGTAGATAAATTCTTTGCCAGTTGAATTGAAAAGTCATGTGAATAAAGCTTTTCGAGGATAAACAGATCATAAGGAGAAAATGTAATTGACTTAAAATCCTCTTCGGCAAATACACATCCGTTCAGCCCCAGAATATTTTCCGAGGATTTATTATAATTAAAAAAGACAATCCCTTTGCACAGCCAGTAATATATAAACTGCTTACGTTGATAGCTAGTCAGGTTATCAGGTAATGAGAATTGTGTTTTCTGACTAAGGATTTCAAAAGTATTAAGATTGGAAGTAATTGAGGTCATTTTTTTAAAGTCCAATCCTAAAATCAAATTACCTGGACTGTTAGACAAAGTAATCTTCAGATGGGGAATAGCTACCTGAAAATTTTTGATAATGTCTTTTACTACCATCGAATCTTCGGATGTCACTTTCCCTTTTAGATTAATGATAATGTCATCTTTGAAAACAATAGGGTGAAAATCCTTTGACAATGCCTTGTCATAGATAAATTTCCAGGCCAATCGTTGTTGTTCAGCACTCAATTCTTCTCCGTACGAAATTCGGAAACAAGTTAGTAACAGCAGCAGTAAAATAATTCGTTTCATAATCGGATTGTTTAAAGGTTTCGTCAAAGTAAACCTTCCGGCAACCAATTTAAAATAATAAACTGACAAGCGGCACAATTGGTAGGATAAACTGCACAAAACGAAGTAAAACGAGGAAACGGGAGACCGGAGACCGGAGATCGGAAATGGAGACCGGAAAATGGAAACCGAAAATCAAAAATTCCCGACGGGCGTTTGATTACGGACAATTTGGGTGCCGCGATTTATAATCGCGATTAATGGAAACGGAGATTAATCCGCCAATGGCGGACTCCGCACCCGATTTTGCATAGCTGATTTTGGTGTTTCAAACGCTTGTGTGGTGAGAAGATTCCAATGCGCTACACTTTCTGTTTTTCCCCGTCTCCCGTCTCCATTTTCCCGTCTGCCCTTTACACCATGCCCCATGCTCTTTGCCCTCTGCCCTATATCTTCACCATTCGTTTCATTTCGCTGAAACCTTTGGTTTCGAAACGGTAAAAGTAAACGCCGGAAGCCACTGGTTTTCCGGAATTGTCGTTACCATCCCAATAGATAGATTGAGTCGATGAAATTGAATCATCGCTGCTTAGAATTCGAAGAACCCGGCCATTTACATCGAGCATGGAGACCTTGTATTTCCCCGGTTTGTCTAATTTAAATTTGATATTGGTTCCTTCGTTGAATGGGTTCGGGTAGTTCTGTAGCAATTCAGTCGCAGTTTCAGTAACCGGCAAATTGCTTATGCCAACGGGAATAAACAATCTGTTGTGCGCACCTGGCGTCCCGTACTTTTCCGACAACACCCAATTATAGCCTGAATCGTTGTTGTTGCCCGGGTTATTAAGTTCGAGCGACCAAAGTTCATCAAGACTGAATGTTTGCCAGGGTTCGGAGTTTGAGTAATTGACCTCATCAATGAGCTGATCGGCACGCGAGTACAATCGAACAGCATCAACCGTGTTGCCCAGTCCGAAATTGAAAGCGAACGGTTCTGAAAGATATTTCACTGTTCCGAAAACTGCTTTAAACTTTACAAGATCGTTGGCAATAACCAGGTATTCGCCTGCTTTTATCCAAGTGTTGGCAGCAAAAATAAACTGATGGTTTGGATCAGAATCAGTCAACTTCCAGCCCGAAACATCAATGTCGTAATTTCCTTTGTTATAAAGCTCCACCCAGTCGCCCGGATCGACAGCAGCATCGTTGTTAAAACTGATTTCGTTGATCACAATGTCATCATAATGGCTTCCATCGCTCTCGAAAACTGCGGTTAAATCAAGATTGTACTGTGGAACTACAGTGATAGTTTTTGAACTGCTTCCAGTGGTAATGCCCAACCATTTCACGAAACGATAGCCAGCTTTGGGCAAGGCTGTCAGCGTTATTGGCACATCTGGAAAATAAGTTCCCCACCATGGAAATTTTTTCAGTTTTAAAGAGTTAAGTTGAATGGAACCCTGAGCAGCCGCTAGCCGTGTCGAAGGGAGCTCCCTCACTCTGTTCATAACTTTTTGATTATAAAAACCTTTCAGGCTATTGGATATTATTCAATAATCGTTTAGCTTAGTACTCGAAATCAACTAAAAGTCTGATTAAATCAACATAACAAATAATTAAACTGGTCAAGCTTAAATAAAATCTATGAAAACAGAAGATTTAATACAAGTTATAGCTCAAATATTAACAACTGCTGGCTTATTGTTTGTCCTTTATCAATACTTCAAAAGTGTAGAAATCAAAAAAGAAGACCATTACATCCAATTTGAGTTATCAAGTCTTGAAATATTCAGATTAACAATTGAATTTCCTGAACTTTTGGAATTATACAATCCAGAACCAAAAAAAAAGCTAAAAAGAAAAGCAAACGATAGACTAATTGAATTTGCTTCTTCCTTGCTGAACTTATTTGAAATTCAATTCCGTTTAAGAAAGAAGGAAAGTATAGAGCCAATAATTTTTGCATCCTGGATTCCCTGGATTATTTCGTTGGTAAAAGGGAAACATTTCCGTACCATTTGGAAAAATGATTTAAATATTCATTATGAACCAGAATTCCGTAAATTCATTAATAATATAATCGAAATCGTTGAGAAAGATCCTTCAGAAAAAAACGAAGAAAACCTATATGCAATGATATCTCAGGAGTTTAAAAACTGCAAGATCATTAAAAACTGGAAAGAAACTATTTGAATCATCAAGCCCCCGCCATCCTTTCCGGATAACGAAGGCTTGTTTATTTTGATAGTCCGGGTGCGACTTTAAGTCGCGCTCGGACTACTACAGATACATCAAACTCCCAACTTATTCCTTCTGATCTGCTCTGCGCTGGTGAAATTGTTTTTCACCACGTGACCTTTCAGCGGAACAATCTTTTCGTGGATGGCATCGATCATCCATTCAGCACAAGGGAAGAATGAATCTTCGAGTTCGTAGGCCGGGGTAATCCAGTTGCGCGAACCAACCACTACCGGTGGAGCATCCAAATCATCGAAAGCCAGTTCTGAAATGGTTTGCGCCATTTCTTTCATAAACGAACCACGCGTTGAAGCGTCGCCCGAAATCACAATTCGTCCGGTCTTTTTCACCGAAGCCAAAACCGGTTCGTAGTTAAACGGACTTAAACTGCGGGCATCAATCACCTCAGCCGACATGCCGTATTTTTCCTGTAGGATGTCAGCAGCTTCCATTGCACGATACAAAGTAGCGCCGATAGTCAGGATAGTCACATCTTTTCCTTCGCGTTTAATGTCCGGTTCGCCAATGGCAATTTCGTAGTAACCTTCAGGAACACCGCCTTTGTGGAACTGCTCGCCGATGTCGTACAAACGTTGACTTTCGAAGAAAATCACCGGATCGGTTCCCTGCAAAGCAGCATTCATTAAACCTTTGGCATCATAAGGAGTTGCGGGGAATACCACTTTCAGTCCCGGAATCTGGGCAGTTAAAGCGGTCCAGTCCTGCGAGTGCTGGGCGCCGTATTTAGAACCTACCGAAACGCGCAACACAACCGGCATTTTGATCACGTTTCCGCTCATGGCCTGCCATTTGGGAAGCTGATTGAACACCTGATCGCCGCAACGGCCCAGGAAGTCACAATACATGATTTCAGGAATAACACGGCCTCCACACATCGCGTAACCAATGGCTGTTCCCACTATGGCTCCTTCAGCAATCGGTGAGTTGAACAAACGATGATATGGAAGCGCTTCGGTCAGACCGCGGTACACGGCAAATGCGCCACCCCAGTCGCGGTTTTCTTCTCCATAAGCAATCAATGTCGGATCTTTGTAGAAACGATCGATGATGGCTTCGAAAATTCCATCGCGATAAGCGTAAGTTTTTATTTTGGAATGCGCTTTGCCATTTTCGTCAAAAGCAAAACGTTCTTTTTTAGCCAATTGCTGAACACGCGGATTCTCGGCCATCGGGTGATTCACTTCCGGAGTGCGGTCTTCCATGCGGTCAACCGATTCGTTCGAGAACATCATTTCGCCAATCAGGTTCGGATATTTGGCCATATCCATGCGAGGAGAAACTTTATCGTCGATGGCCAGTTTCAGACTCGATTCCATCAGACCGATGGTTGAAGTTTTTACTCCGGCAAGTTGATCTTCAGTAGCGACACTGGCTTTCACCAGTTCGCGGCCAAACCAGGCAATCGAATCCTGAGCCTCCCAGGCTTCCACTTCTTCCTTCGAACGGTACGAAGACGCATCCGAAGGTGAGTGACCGCTGTAACGGTAAGTCAATACGTCGAGCAGAACCGGTCCGCGTTTTTCTTCCAGAATTTTGCGTTTGCGCTTGTAGGCATCAATCACAGCAAGCGGATTGTAACCGTCAACACGCTCAGCATGAAGCTGATCGGCATTCACACCGGCGCCGATACGGGCAGCAATGTTGTAACCCATCGTTTCGCCGCAGGTTTGTCCTCCCATGCCGTATTGGTTGTTCATGATATTGATGATCAGCGGAAGTCCGCCTTTCATATCGCCTTCCCACAATTCGTTGAACTGATCCATGGTTGCAAAAGCCAGGCCTTCCCAAACCGGACCGCAAGCCATCGAGGCATCACCAATGTTTGCCACAACTATACCCGGTTTACGGTTTACTTTTTTGTAGAGCGCAGCACCAACAGCGATGTCGCCCGAACCACCTACGATGGCATTGTTCGGATACACCCCGAATGGCGTAAAGAATGCGTGCATTGAACCGCCCAATCCTTTATTGAAACCGGTTTCGCGTGCAAAAATTTCGGCCAGTGTTCCGTAGATCAGGAATTTAATTCCCAGTTCCTTTATGGTTCCTGAATGTCCGTTTTTAACCGGAGCAAACGTGATTCCGTCGAAATGACTTTCCATCACCTGCATCAGTTGTTCGTCGCTCAGTTTAGCGATGGCCGACAAACCTTTAGCCAGAATTTCGCCATGCGAGCGGTGCGATCCGAAGATAAAATCCTCAATGCCGAGTGTGTAAGCCATACCTACTGCGGCAGCTTCCTGTCCGATCGACAAATGGGCCGGACCGGGATGATCGTAGGGAATACCGTTGTAATCGCCACGGATTTTGATCAGGTTCAGCATGGTTTCAAACTCGCGGATCACCACCATGTCGTGGTAGATACGCAGCAAATCTTCGTTCGTGAAATTTGCTTTTTCTTCTTCAACAGTTTTGTTATACTGGTTTACAGGAATCGGATTGAATGTAATTTCACCAGCTTTCCTGACTTCTGATGGATCAATAAATTGACTTTTTGGCATTGTATTTAGATTTTAATTTGTTTTGTTCATTGTTAATTTGAGTTGCTCTTTTGCGAGCAGGTTCCAAGTTTCAAATTCCAGGTTCCAAGTCCGGTTGCGGAGGTTTTGGATATTGGATATTGGTTATTCAGTATTCGACATTTTTTTTAGTTTCAAATTTCAAGTTCCAAGTCTAGACTCGAAGGTTTTCTATTTGAATCTATTGCCTTTCAGATCAGAACCTTTTAGGTATTGGATAAAACTTTTTAGCATTTTACTCTCTTCCAGCGTCATTTTGTAAGCTTCATCAAATTCGTCCTGCGTGATGTACAGATAGTCCAATGCCCGATAAAGCTGTGAACGTGTCTCACCACACGAACCTTTTGAGAAAGTAAGAAATTGGATAAACTCCTTATTTCCATCGCGCTCAAATCCCTCGGCTATATTATCCATGATCGAACCTGAAGAACCATTGATCTGTCCCACAAGCTTAAAATCCCTTGCAAATTGATCTTTGATCGTAAGTTTATGAATCATCTGACATAGCTCTCTGGCTAACTGCCAAATCTTTAAATCTTCAAACCGTTCAACTTTCGGCATATCTGTAATTTTAATGTTTAAGCTAAACTTTCATTCAAAGCTCCACTTGGAACTTGAAATTTGGAACCTGAAACTAAAATAAGAAGCAAGTTTCTTTGATAATCTCACTCACCGTTGGGTGCGGGAACACAATTTCCTCCACATCCTGAACGCGCAGTTGCGCTTCGATGATGGCACAGGCTCCCCAGATCATTTCGGAACAAACTCCGCCAACCATGTGGATTCCGAGAATCTCCCGATATTTTTTGCCTACAATTACTTTGCAGAATCCGTCTTTGCCTTCGTTTTCGGCAACGAACCGTCCGGCATAAGCCATCGGCAGTTGTTTCACTTCCACTTCAATGCCTTTTTCTTTGGCGGCAGTTTCGGTTAAGCCAACACCTGCAATCTCCGGATGAGTATAAACGACACCAGGAATGGCATCGTATCGCATCACATCTTTGCGGCCCAAAATATGGTTTACTGCCACTTCACCTTCGCGACTGGCAGTGTGAGCCAGCAACGAGAATCCGGTGATATCGCCGGCAGCATATACATTCGGCAAATTAGTGCGACAATTCTGATCGATTTTTACACCACGTGGTGTAAATTCTACTCCGATATTTTCCAGACCGATTCCAGTCACATTGGCTTTACGACCAACAGAAAGCAAAACATGTTCTCCTGAAATTTTAAATTCCTGACCATCCTTCTCGAACACCACTTCTTTGCCATTCAGTTTGGTCACGCGGGCATTCAGGTGGAATTCGACACCTTTTTTAACGAACTCTTTGCGCACGAAAGCAGCAATTTCTTCGTCAACCCCGGTTAAAATCTCCGGAAGCATTTCGATAACCGTCACTTTAGTTCCCATTGCATTGAAGAAATCGGCAAATTCAGAACCGATCACACCACCACCAATAATGACAAGGCTTTCGGGTTTTTCTTTTAACTGAAGAATTTCGCGGTTGGTCAAAATTTGGGATGCATCTAGTCCCGGAATTGGAGGCACGGCAGCTTCCGATCCGGAGCAAACCAGCAAACGATTGGCCTGGTATTCCAGACCGTCAGCTTCGATGGTAATCACTTCACCACGTTTTTCCTTGATGGTTGCTTTGGCCATAACCACATCGGCTTTGGCATGTTTCATTTTGGCTCCGATTCCGGCAACCAGTTTGCGAACCACTTTGTCTTTCCGTAGCATGATCTTTTTAAAATCGACGGAAATATTTTCCACATTAATTCCATATTTGCCAGCTTCCTGGGCATATTCGAGTACTTTGGCCGAATTCAGAAGCGTTTTGGTTGGAATGCAACCTTCGTTCAGGCAAACACCGCCCAGCGAACGCATATCGAAAATCAACACGCTCAGGTCTTTTGCTCCGGCACGTTCGGCGGCTACATAACCTGCCGGGCCGCCACCTATAATTGCTAAATCGTAAATTTTGGTCATTGTGTTTTTGTTATCTTTTTGTATTTTGTTTGTTCCATTTCGTCCGAAAACAGGCAATCGCTTTTCTGAATATTTATTCGCGGACGACTATTCTTCTTCTCCATATTCCCCCGGGTTGAAACCCGGGGCTACTAATATTTCGCTCCTAACGGAGCTGGAAAACAATATTTAGCGATGCCCAAAACCTTCCCCCTCCGGGTGAATTAGAAGGGGGCTGTTAGGTTTTCGATTTGTTCTTTTATCTCCCTCAGGAATAGCGTTGCCTCGCCGCCGTCCAATGCCTGGTGATCGTAGGTCAGCGACAAACCCATCATTGGAACGAACCCGTAAACACCATCGCCCAAGTCTTTGGGACGTGGAACAATCGTACAAACACCCAAAATGGCAGTCTGCGGAAGGTTGATGACCGGCGTAAACATTTCAACACCATAATTTCCAAGGTTGGAGATAGTGAAAGTTGCAGCTTCAGGAGCGAGCAACTCCGGACTGACATTGCCTTTGCGACATTGTCCGGCGATTGCCTGTAGTTGCATCGAAAGTTCAAATAATGAAAGATCATCCGCATTTTTAATGGCAGGAACCATCAAACCGCGATCAGTATCAACAGCCAAGCCGAGGTGAACTTTCTTGAACCATCTCATGCTGTCGCCAATAAAATGAGTATTAACCTGAGGAAATTTTTTCAGTGCTTTAATCACGGCGAAGCAAACCAAATCGTTGATGGTGATGTTCTGCGAGATTTGTCCGGCATCCAGAGCCTTTTTATATTTTTTGCGCAAAGCCATGATGGTGCGAGCATCGGCGCTCATGTGGTGAGTGAGCTGAGCCGAATTTTGCAATGAAGTAAGCATTGCTTTGGCAATCAGTTTGCGCATATTGGTGAGTTTCTTCACTTCGAAATCGTCGCTATAAACCGGATTGTACGAAATCAGGTCTTTCGCAACAGCTTTTCCGCCTAATCCGGTGGCCGTTTCTCCTGCTTTCAGACCTTCTGCTTTGGCTTTTTCCTGAGCCAGCGGAGTCAATTTTGGCAATACCAGAGCCGCAGCTTCAATGTCTCGTTCAATGATGCGGCCTTCAGGACCAGAACCCTGAAGTTGCTGGTAAGCAACGCCGGACTTTTCAGCCAGATTTTTTGCCCGAGGCGAAATTTTTATTTTTCCTGAAGGTTCAGCAATCGTTTTTACTTCCGGAGTAGCAACCTTTTCTGCAACCAGTTCAGCAACAACAGTTTCGACTACCGGAGCCGCAGTCTGACCGTCGGGACGAAATTCATCAACCGACTCGCCGGCAGCACCTATAACCGCAACGTTAACCAAAACCGGAACTTCATCGCCTTCAACAAAGAATACATCGAGCAAAATACCATCAGCTTTGGCATCTTCCTCAAACGTTGCCTTGTCTGTTTCATACGAAAAAAGGATGTCGCCTACTTTCACAGCATCACCTTTTTTTTTCACCCATTCACCTAAAATACAGGTCTCAACCGATTGCCCCTGCCGAGGCATTAAAACTGGAATTGCCATGTCTGATTTATTTTAACAACTTTAGTCAACTTGTAAACACAACTACACAAAACAACATTACTCAAAACATTAACTAACCGATATTTACAGCGCAATATCATTTTAGGCATCAAAACTAATTCATTCTACTTGTATTTACAAGTTAAATCAATGAATTTAGATTTTTTTATTATTTTTGACTCAAAATCACCCAATTATGTCTGAAGAAAATAAGATACCACAATATAAAAAGATCTACGAAATTCTCCGGAAGCACATTCTGACAGGAGTTTACGAAGAAGGAAGCCTTTTGCCCTCCGAAAATGAATTATGTGCCGTTCACAACATCACCCGGCCAACGGTGAGGCAGGCATTGGAGACTTTGGTTCAGGAAGGGTTTATTCAGAAAAAACAGGGAAAAGGGAGCATTGTGCGAAAACCGCCACAAGACATCGGTATTTTGAGTATTTCAGGAACTGCATCGGCTATTGGGAACCAGTATTTGCAAACACAAATATTGCAAAAACCGCAAATCAAACCCTGGCCTGAAAATTTCCCATTTGAACTATCTGAAATCGAAATTGAATCAGGCTGTATTTACATGGAGAGGCTTCGTTTGGTTGACGGACAGCCGGTATTTTATGACATCAATCATATTCCAAACATCAATCTACCAAGGTTTTCAAGCCGTTCGTTCGAGAATAAATCACTTTTTGAAACTCTGCGAACTCAATATCAGATTGAAGTAAAAGGAGGAGAACAAAAACTGAAAGCTATCAAAGCCGACCAGTTGATTGGTAAACTATTGAACTTACCTGTCGGAGAGCCAGTTTTGAACATGGAACGCAAACTAAATACAAACCGAGAAGGGTTTCATATTTATTCAACAATTTGGTTTAACTCGGCAAAACACTCAATTTTTGGAACATTCTAAGAGCAAACAGAAGACGGAAGTCAGGAGTCGGAAGTTTCGGGTTTCGGGATGTCTGGTTGGGTCATTTAATAATCATTAAACAGACACAACATGTGGCATTTTACTATGAATGACACATCGCGAATGACCATCAGTGACTTTTCTTCGGACTTCCGTCTTCGGACTTCCGTCTCCCGTTTCCAAACTTCCAAATCGTAATTCTGGCGTTCGGTTTCAAAAATATTTCCCATCTTTGCCCTACTATTAAACAAATTATTCAACTCCTTTTAAATAAGAGGTTTATTATGAAAGTATTAAAATTTGGAGGAACCTCCGTTGGATCGGTAGAAAACATGCGTGCTGTTATGCAGCTTATCACCGATGGGAATCAAAAAATAGTTGTTTTGTCTGCGATGTCGGGCACGACCAATTCGTTGGTCGAAATTGCCAATTACCTTCAGAAAAAGAATAAGGACGGTGCCAGACAGGTAATCAGTCAATTGGAACAGAAGTACCAGAAAGTGGTCAACGATTTATATGAAACTCCTGAGAAGAAGGAAAAAGGGAAAGCCATTATTTCCGGGATTTTTCAATCGATCAAATCTTTTACTTCAGGTGAGTTTAACGAAGTGGGCGAAAACACCATTATTGCCCAGGGTGAATTACTTTCAACCGCACTTTTCACTGAACTGATGCTCGAAAACGGCTACAATTGCGTGAACCTTCCAGCCTTGAATTTCATGAAAATTGACACCGACAAGGTTGCCGATTCTCATTTTATCCGCGAAAATATAGCCAACGTAATGCAACAATCAGAAGTTGCTGATTACTATATCACCCAAGGTTTTATATGCCGGAATGCTGACGAAAACATCGACAATCTGCAACGTGGCGGAAGTGATTATACTGCTACTTTGATTGGTGCAGCAATTGATTCAGAGGAAGTTGAAATCTGGACTGACATCGACGGATTCCACAACAACGACCCTCGATTTGTTGAAAACACCAGGAAAATCGATCAACTTTCGTTCGATGAAGCTGCCGAGCTGGCCTATTTTGGAGCTAAAATTCTTCACCCACAAACCGTACTTCCGGCAAAATTGCAAAACATTCCGGTTCGTCTGAAAAACACCATGAACCCAAGCGATCCGGGAACTTTAATTACTTCAGAATCAATCGGTCACGGTATTAAAGCCGTTGCAGCAAAAGATGGTATTACTGCCATCAAAATACGCTCATATCGAATGTTAAACGCTTACGGATTTCTGAAGAACGTATTTGAAATTTTTGAATTCTTCAAGACACCGATTGATATGATTTCAACTTCGGAAGTTGCTGTTTCACTTACAATTGACAACACAAAACACCTGAAAGAAATTGTTTCGGAACTGAAAGAATATGGCGAAGTTGAAGTGGACAATGATCTGACCATTGTATGTATTGTAGGTGATTTAATTGCTGAAGAAACCGGATTTGCGGCCAAGGTTTTTTCCGCGCTGAAAGACATCCAAATAAGAATGATTTCTTACGGTGGAAGCCATCACAACATTTCGGTACTGGTTAAAACTGATCTCAAAAAACAGACACTTCAGACTCTGAGTAATAACCTGTTAAACGCATAATTTCATGATTGAGCCAAGTTATATTGAACAATTCAGAAATATGGAAACGCCGTTTTATTTCTACGATATGGACTTACTGCGGGAAACAGTCAAACTGGCTCAAACAGAGAGTGCCCGTTACGGATTCGAAGTTCATTATGCGCTGAAGGCAAACAACTGCGTGCCGATTTTAAAAACCATGGTTGATGCGGGTCTTGGGGCCGACTGTGTAAGTGGAAACGAAATCAAAGCTTGCCTTGCTGCAGGTTTTCCTTCTTCAAAAATTGCTTTTGCCGGTGTCGGAAAGTCTGATCCGGAAATTGAAATAGCTCTCGAAAACAATATTTTCAGTTTTAATTGCGAATCAATTCCGGAGATTGAAGTGATTAATGAAATAGCCGGACGAATGGGGAAAATTGCACCAATTGCTCTTCGCATTAATCCGGATGTTGATCCGCAAACACACGAATACATTACTACCGGACTGAAAGACAATAAGTTTGGAATCGGCTACCGGGATTTTGAAGAAGCGGGCAACCTGATGCACAATCTTCCAAACATTCAACTCAAAGGCATTCACTTTCATATCGGCTCTCAGATTACCGATATTTCGGTTTTCGAAACTCTTAGTTTGAAAGTGAATACTATTAGCTCCTGGTTCGAAGAAAATGGACATCATTTAGAACATATCAACGTTGGTGGTGGCCTTGGAATTAATTATACTGATCCGGAAAACGAACCTGTGCCCGATTTTAAAGCCTATTTTAAAACCTTCAACGATCGTGTCAAACTGAAACCAGGGCAAAAGCTGCATTTTGAGCTGGGACGTTCGCTGGTTGGACAATGCGGACAGTTCATCACCCGTGTGCTGTATGTGAAACAAGGTATGGAAATACAATTTCTGATTGTTGACGGAGGAATGGCCGAACTGATAAGGCCAATGCTCTACAAAGCTTACCATCAAATCGTTAGTTTGACATCGGATCAGCCTGCCAGGAAATACGATGTGGTAGGACCGATCTGCGAATCAACAGATGTTTTTGCAAGGGGGATAGATATTAAAGCATCTCAACGTGGTGATCTGCTTGCTATTCGTTCTGTAGGAGCATATGGCCAGGTTATGGCATCGACTTATAACATGCGTAACCCGGTTGTTGCGATTTTCTCCGACGATCTGTAAACTGCAAATCCATTTTCCCAATTTTCACACTCCTAAACAGTTACAACCTCATATATTTTATTCAAAATCAGCATTTTTTTAGCAATAAATTAAGTTTCAATATAAAATTCCCTATATTTGCGACAATATTTCAATTTTTTTATTAATTATTATGAAAACAGGTAAAGTTAAATTTTTCAACGAATCTAAAGGATTCGGTTTTATTAAAGACAGTGAATCTGATAAAGAATACTTCGTTCACGTTTCAGGTTTGGTTGACCAAATCAGAGAAGACGATGAAGTAACTTACGAACTTCAAGAAGGAAGAAAAGGATTAAACGCGGTAAATGTTAAACTAGCATAAGTAGTCTAATATTTTTAAGATTTAAAGTTATAAGCTCTGCATTTGCAGGGCTTTCTTTTTTTTATAGCGGATTCTATTGAATAATACCCATTTTTCGCATTAGAAAGGTTGCATTCATTGTACTGGTCACTCCGTCTTTCAGCTTATAGTCAAACTGCAAATCATCACCCGATAGATTTACTTCGAAACACTGATTCTTTATATTTCCGGGGTATTGAACGGCCAGCTCAGTCAGCTTCAGATCGTGGGTCGCCACTATACAATGTGTTTTAAGCTGAATCAGTTGCTTCAACAATTCAACCGAGCCGCTCAGTTTGTCAATAGAATTGGTTCCCTTTAACATTTCATCAATAATAATGAAAAGGTTTTCGCCATTCCGCAGCAGATCAAGCATATATTTCAAGCGAAGCAACTCAGCATAAAAGTACGATTCGTCTTTCATCAGGTTATCAGTCGTTCGCATGTGTGTAAGCAATCGGACAGGAGAGAAACCAAAAGAACCGGCACAGACTTTACTTCCCAACGATGCCAATATCAGATTAATCCCTACGGTTCGCAAAAAGGTACTTTTACCAGCCATATTTGCGCCCGTAATAATCACAACATTTTCCGTTTCATCAAAACTAAACTGATTGTCAATCCTTTTATCCCTTGCGATTAGCGGATGTCCAAGATTTTCCGTCTGAATGCAAAAACTTTCAGGATGAATAGTAGGAACCACCCAGTCCGGATGATTGTAATTAAGGTTGGCCAAACTGATCAGTGAATCAATTTCAGCAATTACATCAATCCATTCTTTCAGATGACTACCATAATTTATTTGCCATTTGTGCAAACGGTAAATACACCGGATATCCCAAAGGAGAACTGAATCAAGTATAAACCCGATAAGGATGTTCTGCCTGTAATCCAATTGATTCAGTATTTTTTGTAGGGCAGATGTGACTTGGCTGGCAGCCTTTCCCTGCTTGTACAATACTTGCTTTTGCTGAATCAGATACTCAGACTGAAACTCCTTAGTCTCGATAAGCAACAGCAAATCAGAATATTGATTAAGCAATTTCGTCCTAACTCCAAATGCTTTTTTGAAAACTCCAATCGTTTGCGAATAGGTAAGAAACAGAATCCATTGAATGAAAGTGGCCAGATAGAATAATTGATTGGGGACAAAATCAAAAATGCAAAGCACGCCCAACAGGATTGTAATGGCTGGAAGAACAACAAGAATCACCTTCAGAAAAGAAGTATGTTTCAGTAGGACAATCGCTTTCTGGTGAAACATTAGTTCTGACGAACTATTGCTTTCGGTATTTCGTCCGGTTGCTAGAAATTTTTGACGCCAATCCAAACATTCAGTCAATTCGCTGACTGACAATTGTTTTTGCCTGATAATTTCAGAATCTTGTTCGCTTTTCTGAACTGATCCGGCCAATCTGTTTTTTCCACCTGAAGTGACTGTTCTATTCAGGAATTGGAAAAACGAATTCTCCCCAAACAAATCAAGGTCGTATGAATAGTCGTGCTCAGGATGAATAAATTCATTTCCCGGATCAAACTGGCTGAAATCGCGATTGATTCCCCTTATCTCGTTTGCATTTATTTCGTAAAGATTTTGGAAATACCTCAGTTGCTTCTCCGTTTTAACAGATTGTTTTACCAACCAAAGAAATATAGAGAGGCAAGCAAATACTAAGAGCCACCCAATCAGGTGACTAACTGGCACCAGGTAAATAAAAGCCGGTATAATTGACAGAAAAAATGCGAGTCGCAGCCAGGAAACAACCCGAAGTTGCAGTTTCTTCTTTTCAAGTTCCTGTTGATATTGTTTCGCTAAAGCTTCGTATTGGAATGTGATTTCCTGTTCCATCAGTAAATTATTTACTATTTTGTAATTTACTATTTACCATTATCCTGCTCATTTTTGCATTAAAATAGTAAATAGTAAATAGCCTAATGGTCAATCTATTTATTCAGAATTTGCCATATTTTGTCTTTCAGGCCCAGGATTCCTTCTCCTGTGATTGACGAAATAAACAGATGAGGAATGTCCTTCAAAACTTCTTCAATTTCAGTTTTCAATTCTTCGTCCAGAAAATCGCTTTTGCTGATCACCAAAAAACGTTCTTTGTCTAACAATTCAGGATTGTATTTTTCAAGCTCGTTCATCAGGATAAAAAATTCTTTCCTGTAATCCTTTGCATCAGCCGGAACCATGAACAAAAGCATTGAGTTTCGTTCGATGTGGCGCAGAAAGCGAAGTCCAAGACCTTTTCCTTCGTGAGCTCCTTCGATAATTCCCGGAATATCAGCCATCACAAACGATTGGTTATCGCGGTAACTCACAATTCCAAGATTAGGAACCAATGTCGTAAACGGATAATCAGCAATTTTGGGTTTCGCTGCTGAAACGACCGAAAGCAATGTTGATTTTCCGGCGCTCGGAAATCCAACCAAGCCCACATCGGCCAGTATTTTTAATTCAAGCGTGTAATAACCTTCAATTAATTCTTCTCCAGGTTGTGCAAATCGGGGTGTTTGCTGGGTTGGCGATTTAAAATGGGTATTTCCCAATCCACCACGTCCACCCTGAACCAGAATATGCGTTTCACCATCCTGTGTTATTTCGAATAGGAATTCACCAGTTTCGGCATCTTTGGCCAAAGTTCCCAGTGGAACATCAAGTATAACATCTTCACCATCAGCTCCGCTACTACATTGTTTACCTCCCGATCCACCATGACCGGCAAAAACATGTTTGCGGTATTTTAAATGAAGCAAGGTCCACATTTGTGCATTTCCTCTAAGAATGATATGACCACCACGTCCTCCATCTCCTCCGTCAGGGCCACCTTTGGGTTCCGACTTCTCTCTTCTTAAATGTGTTGAACCGGGTCCGCCATTTCCCGATTTACAAAATATCTTAACGTAATCTACAAAATTTGTATCAGCCATTATTCCTTATTTTTTTGAGGGGCGCAATATGCACAAAAAAAGACGAATGGCCAACTAACCACTCGTCTTTTGTGTTTATTATCAGAAACTTAAAGTGTGCTTACCGTATCAATCAGCCGATGTGCGATTTCGTCAACCGACCCCATGCCATTAATTTTGAAGTATTTATTCTGAGCCGAATAATAACTTCTTAATGGCTCAGTTTTTTCATGATAAATTCTTATCCGGTTTTCGATGATCGAAACATCCTGATCATCAGGACGGCAGGAAGTTTTACCCCTATTAAGCAGGCGGGCAATCAATTCTTCCTTATCAACATTAAGACAAATCATTCCTGAAACCGGAGTGCCGATTTCGTTTAACAGGATGTCGAGGGCTTTAGCTTGTTCAACTGTGCGCGGAAAACCATCAAAAATATATCCATTGGCATTTGTATTTTCCTGGAGTTTTGATTTGATCATATCAATTACAATCGAATCAGGAGCAAGAAAGCCTTTGTCCATAAAGCTTTTAGCTATAATGCCCAGTTCAGTTTCCGCAGCAATCTGAGTGCGCAACAAATCACCAGTTGACAGGTGAATCAGCTTGAATTTTTCAATAAGAAAATCAGCCTGAGTTCCTTTTCCGGCGCCTGGAGGGCCAAACAAAACAAGATTTAACATGAATTAAATGTGAGTTATTTTTCGGTTACTTTATAAATATCGATCAAATTGCGACCCCGGCCATTGTAATCCAGGCCATAACCAACAATAAAATCGTTCGGGATTTCAATTCCAATATAGTCGAGCGGTACCTTAACCCGAAGTGCATCAGGCTTTAAAAGCAATGTTGCAATTTTGATTTCCAAAGGATTTTTGCTTTGAATCTGTTCTATGGTTTTAGCAATGGTAATTCCTGAATCAACGATGTCTTCCAAAACAACAACTATCCGTCCTGTCAGGTCCTCATTGAGTCCAATTAGTTCTTTAACCGATCCGGTGGTAGTAGTACCTGAATAAGATGCCAGTTTTATAAACGAAATTTCCGCGTCTAGCAGTGAAATTCGTTTGAATATCTCGGCGGCAAACATGAACGAACCATTTAAAATGCAGATAAACAGAGGATTTTTGTCTTTCAAATCGTTGTTCATCTTTTCGGCCATTTCTTCTACGATTGACCTGATCTTTTCGTAAGGAATAAAAAGCTCAAACTCTTTGTCTATAATGGTAACGTTTTTCATGCGTACTTTAAATTGAAAATATTAGGTTGTGGTAGAATCTTTTATTCTTATTTTTGGCTGAAAAATGAAGCGACAAAGTAACAAAACTAATTTATATTGAAAAAACTAAAGTCTGAAAAGATGGAACCAAGGGTAAGTATTATCATGGGAAGCACCTCCGATTTGAGTGTGATGGAAGCTGCGGCGAAAGTGTTGGATGAGTTCGAAATCCCCTTCGAAATCAATGCGTTATCGGCGCACCGTACTCCTGAAGCAGTTGAAATATTTGCCAAAGGAGCCAAAGAACGCGGAATTCAGGTCATAATTGCTGCCGCAGGAATGGCTGCCCATTTGCCTGGTGTAATTGCAGCGATGACCACCTTGCCTGTCATCGGAGTCCCAATCAATGCCTCGTTAAACGGATGGGATTCTTTGCTCGCAATTGTGCAAATGCCTCCCGGAATTCCGGTGGCAACTGTTGCTGTTAACGGCGCTCAAAATGCAGGAATTCTTGCCGTTCAAATGATGGCACTTGGGGATCAGCAACTTGCAGCCAGGCTTGAAACATTTAAAGAAAGCCTAAAAATCAAGATTGAAAAAGCAAATAATGATCTTTCCGAAATAAAATTTAAGTTTAAGACAAATTAGACTTGACTTTTTAGCTAAATAGTTGTAACTTGTATGCAAAGTTTGGGTTCCTGAAAATTCTACCAGAAACCCTTTTTTACATTCAGGTTATGAAATTGTTACCAACTCTTTCAATATTCGTAATTCTTATTTTTTCAACCCCTGTTTTGAAGGGGCAGGAAGTGTTTTTGCCAAGTTCCAGATCACAGGCATTGGCAGGCACATCAGTTAGTTTGGCCGATTGCTGGTCGGTTTTTGGCAACCAGGCCGGAATTGCCGGAATCGACCGTCCAACCATTGGTGGCACGTTTCAAAACCGATTTTTGGTGAAGGAATTATCAACAAGTTCCGGACTTTTTATCCTGCCCATCCATTCATCGGTTTTTGCGTTTTCCGTTTATCAATTTGGCAAAACTACCTTCAGAAACGAAAAATTTGGGATCGCTTTTGCACGAAGTTTAAATCCAAAGCTCAATTTTGGGATTCAGTTCAACTATTATCGTTTTTTTCTGGCTGAAGAAAACCATTCGATTGGTAATTACGGATTGGAACTTGGGTTTCAGTACCAGCTAACCAATCAGATTTTATTGGGTATCCACGCTTTAAATCCCTACAGAATAAGTATAAAGACATTTTCAGGCGAATATTTCTACCCTTCCCGTTATAATATTGGTGCATTCTTTCAACTTTCCGAGTCATTCGGATTTGTAACTGAACTCGAAAAAGACATGCAATACCCGATGAATGTCAAAACCGGGCTGGAATATGCTATTCTCGAGAAGCTATTTATCCGTGCCGGCATTTCAGGAAAACCATACCAGTTGTCAGCAGGAATGGGTTTTGCGGCCAACAAGTTGAAAATAGATTTGGCTGTTGCCTACAATCAATATTTGGGAAATTCGCCTTCAGTATCATTTCAATACCAATTCTGATGATAAAAATTATTGGACTTGTCATAGCGATATTTTTTGTTGTCGGTGCAGCGAGGGCACAGAATCCGGCAGTACAGCAAACGCTTGAAGATTTAATGGAATCGCTTGGTTCGGAACCTGATGAAAATGTTGATTTTCAGGAAATACTAGACGATCTTACTTACCTTGGACAGCATCCTCTGGCAATTAACTCGGCAACAAAAGAACAGATGCAGCGGCTACATTTCTTGTCCGACATTCAGATTGATGAATTAATCAACTTCAGGACCAAAACAGGCCAGATTTTCAGCTTGTATGAAATGGCTGTTATCGAAGGATTTAGTCCGGAATTACTACAGAAAATGGAACCGTTTATCAGTTTCGAGATTCAAGATAACGAGCTCAAAAGAAAATATTCAGACAACGAGTTGTTTGTAAAATCGACAAGAGCTTTTGCGAATTCAGGCGACCAAGCCAAAAACCCGGATTACGAAGGATCGATGGAGCGTTATTACATGCGGTTTAAACATACCTCAAGCGATTTAGAATATGGAATGGTGGCTGAAAAAGATCCTGGAGAAGCATTTTTTGCCGGTTCAAATAAATACGGATTTGATTACGCAGGCGCTTATGGCAATTTCAGGATAGGACCAGATGGACAAAGGTTATTCGTGGGCGATTACCATGTTAGTTTTGGGCAGGGATTGGTTGCCAGCCAAGGATTTGCAATCGGTAAATCATCCGAAACTACTCAAATATTCCGCTCAGCTCAGGGAATCCGGTCGAGTTCGTCAACCGACGAAAACCAGTTTTTCCGTGGAGTTGCCAGTCGGTTGAAGTTCGGAAAATTTACTTTTATGCCATTTGTTTCGTTCCGTACTTTGGATGCAAATATTGATACAGTTGAAGGTAAACCATCATTTGGAGCATTTCAAACAAGCGGATATCACCGTACAAGTTCAGAAATAGAAGGCAAAAATGCTCTGAAACAAATGGTTGGCGGTGGTTATACAAGTTTTTCATATCAGCGATGGTCAATTGGCTGCACTGCCGTTTATACTCACTTTAATACTGAGATGAACAGAAGCGATGAACCAAGCAACCAATTTTTATGGGAAGGGAAAGACAATGTTGTTGCCGGAATTGATTGGAAAGGCTCGGTGAAAAACGTATTTATTTTCGGTGAGGTGGCTGCAAGTGCCAATCAGGGGAAAGCCTTAGTGACCGGAATAATGTTGAAACCCGCATCAAACGCTGAGTTTACTGCGGTTTACCGAAATATCAACAAAACATACTTTAGCTTTTTCTCGAATACATTTACCGAATCGTCGCGTGCAAACGACGAACACGCCATCTATTTTGGGTTCAAATTCTACCCTGTCCCCCGCTGGACTTTCCGTGCTTATGCAGATTTTTTCGAATACCGATGGATCAAATATACAACGGCGGCTCCATCAAGGGGCACAGAATTATTTGCACAACTTTCGTTTGCGCCTTCTAAAACGACAGAATTTTATCTCCGTTTTTTTCAGGAGGAGAAAGAACTTAAGATCACAGCAAATCAATACAAATACAATGAATTTCAGTTGATTAATCGATTGAGATTAAATTTTTCACGGGAAATTAGCGAAAGTTTCAGTATAAAAAGCAGGATTGAGTTGTCGATGTATTCAAAATTAAGTGATGAAAAAGGAATTCTTGTTTTTCAGGATTTGATTTATAAACCTGTTGGCAAGCGGTTTTCAATGAACGGACGATTGGCCTGGTTTGATACTGACGGATACAATTCGAGGTTGTACGCCTACGAAAACGATTTGCTATATTCATTTGCAATCCCGGCACTTTACGATAAAGGAATCCGTACTTACCTGAATTTCAGGCTAACATTGAATGAAAAATTGTCGTTTTGGATCAAGTTGGCTGCTACTCACCAGTTTCCTCAAACCGGAACAGAAGAATCAAATGGATCAAGCACAAAATCAGAAGTGAAAGTTCAGCTCAGATACCAGTTCTGAATTGAATTAATTCTATAAATCAGAGGAAACCAGTCCATTACACTTGATCAAAATAATGTACTTTTACTCCTCTTGTTCGCTCTCATTTGTTATATTTGCGCTTCAAAATATTTGCGAATGGTTCACAAAATTAATTTCGACGATATACGTCCTTACAATGATTCAGAAGTTGACGAACATATTCAATTACTCCTTCAGGATCAGTATTTTCAACACATTTTAGATCTAATTTTCAAGAGCCCGGAAAAAATTGAGCAAGCAAAATTGGCGCTCTCCCATATTCACAACATTCGAGATCTTCAATATGGATTTGTATATCAACTGATTGAAGAACTAATTTTGAAACCATCAACCGACGGAATAACATCCAGCGGACTTGAAAATCTGGATAAAAACAAAAGTTATCTGTTTATTTCGAACCACCGGGATATCATTCTCGATTCAGCATTTTTGAATTACCTGATTGTACTGAAAGGCATGAACACCACCGAAATTGCAATCGGGAATAATTTGCTGATCGGAAAATGGATTGAATATGCCGTAAAACTAAACCGTGCATTTGTTGTTCGTCGCAATCTTCCATCGAGGGAATTATTAATGGCATCAAAGAAACTTTCGGAATACATCAGGAGAGATATTACTGTAAAAAATAATTCGGTTTGGATTGCCCAACGTGAAGGCAGAACCAAAGATGGAAACGACAAAACCCAAATCGCATTACTCAAAATGCTGAATTTAAGCAATATAAATGAGTTTAAGGAAGGATTTAAAGAATTACAGATTGTTTCGCTTTCGCTTTCGTATGAAATAGAACCTTGCGGAATCGCCAAGGTTGAAGAGCTTTACAAGAGGCAAACCGAAGGATTTGAAAAAACACAGGAGGATGATTTACGGAGCATGGGATACGGGCTCTTTAATCCCAAAGGTCGTGTTCATTTTGCTTTTGGTAAACCAATTACCGATCAGATTGATTTGTTTGCCCAGGAAGTCACTGTTGGCGAGCAGATTGAAAAACTTGCCGACTACATTGACAAAGAGATATACTCCAATTTCAAACTTTGGCCCAATAACTATATTGCTGAAGATCTGATGAATGAATCGTCCAATAACTCCAAGCATTATACCAAAGATCAATACAATAAATTCTGCCTTATGGTCGAAGAAGCCCTTTCCAAAATTCACGGTGATGCAGAGACAATCCGTTCGATGTTTTTGCAGATGTATGTGAACCCTTTACTAAACCAGCGCAAATCACTGAATGAAGCGAACAATGATTGACCGGTTTGGCGGAATCATTTGGGATTGGAATGGTACATTGCTGAACGACACCGAATTGTGCGTTCGAACAATGAATGAAATGCTGCTGAAAAGAAACCTTCAGCAATTAACGGTAGCAGGATACAAAGATGTTTTTTCGTTTCCTGTAAAAGATTATTATCAGAAAATCGGGTTCGATTTTGATACCGAACCTTTTGAAATACCTGCCCTCGAATTCATTGATCTCTATAACAGCCGCGTAAACAGCTGCAAACTTCACGAGAATTCAATAACTGTACTTAAACATTTCCAATCAATTGGCATTCGTCAACTGATTCTTTCAGCGATGAAACAGGATGCTTTGGACCAATGTCTTGTGCAACACCAGATTGGTCACTTCTTTGAACATGTTTCCGGATTGGACAATCATTACGCAGCATCGAAACTTGAAAATGGACAACAGCTAATCTCAGAACTGAACCTAAATCCCGAAGAACTGGTTTTAATTGGCGATACGGTGCACGATTTTGAAGTTGCCAGCAATCTTAGTGCCCAATGCATTCTTATCGCCAATGGTCATCAATCCAGAAAAATTCTCGAAACGACAGGTGTTCAGGTAATTGATGAAATTGGTCAATTGATTGGCTAATAAAAACAATATGAATAAAGAACGGATTCCAGTCACAATTATCACCGGATTTTTAGGGGCTGGCAAAACAAGTTTACTCAACAAACTGATTGGCAAACATCCGGAGAAGAAATTTGCAATCATTGAAAATGAGTTCGGAGAAACCAGTATCGATGGAGGTTTGATAGCCGCCGCTCCTGATGCCATTTTCGAGCTAAACAATGGATGTATTTGTTGTTCACTGGGCGAAGATTTTTTGTTCACTCTTGAAAATTTACTGGGAAGTTCATATCAATTCGATCATTTATTGGTTGAAACTACCGGCATTGCCGATCCTTCATCAATTATTGATGCTTTTGTTTCCGGAGAAAGCATACAGTCAAGGTTTCAGATAGATAGTGTTATTTGCGTGGCTGATGCAGTGAACATGGACGATTTGATGGACGAACAACCGGAAGTAAGGAAGCAGCTTGCATTGGCGGATTTGATTTTGCTGAACAAAACCGACAGTGTTCATCCTGATTATACAAAAAGTCTTCTTCAGGTAATCGCAGAAATCAGCCCGATGGCAAAGATTTATCCAACATCATTTGCCAATATCGATGAAATTGAGGTTCTGGATACAAATTCATATTCAGGACAAGCCATTGAAAAATCAACACTGTTTTTTTGTGCGTTGAGCGTTTCAAAAGCATTCGACCAAACAGAAACCAGAATGATTCAAAATCCTTCAAAACCTGTCAAGTCACATTATCACGATATTACTTCGGAAGGGTTCACTTTTACCAGCAATTTTGATGTAAATAAATTTGGTTTATGGATGCAGAACTTCCTGTATTTCAATAAAGAAACGATTTTCAGGGTAAAAGGAATAATGAGCTTTGAAAATACAGATGATCAATTTATTTTTCACGCAGTTCGTGGTTCGTTTATGTTTGAAGTGGGAAAACCATGGAGTGATAATGAACGCTTCAGCAAACTTGTTTTTATTGGAAAAAACATCTCCAGAACCGAACTGGAAACAAACCTCAATCAGCTTCTGGCAAAATAGAACTATAAAAAAGCGTTGAACGAATTGAGAAATATACGTCAAAAAAATGCGATTATACTATCGACCACAGTACACCAATTTGAAACCTGAAACTCCTCTAATATGCTTTTGTCTGAATATCCCTGATATACAACTGTAAAGTTGTTTTTCCCCTGAATTCATTTTCTGCTATTGAATAACAAATATCGAAAGGTAATCCCTGGCTTATGGCATCAAAGTGTTGCGCCTGATTAAAAGCGATGGCTGAAAACTGCGAGGAATTACTGGTAGGTTCAATCAGATCCAATTTTAAATGTTCCATTTTTTTACCAACAGGCCGACTGGTTCCGGCATCAAGGACATTTTCAGTAATAAAAACCGGCACCATGTTGTGCGGACCAAAAGGAGCAAACTGTTTAAGTAATCGATAGAATTTGGGGGTAATGTCGGAAAGTAAAATTTTAGCTTCAGCCTCAATTGATTCGGTTTGTTGCTTGTCGGTAATCAACTTGGTAACTATCTCCTCGAACCGGCGTGAAAATTCGTAGATATTTTCAATTTTCATGGTTAATCCCGCTGCATACATGTGCCCTCCGTATGATTCAAGTAAATCGCTGCAAAGCCCGATAGCTTCGTACAAGTCGAAATCACGCACAGAACGTGCAGAACCTGTTGCCATGCCATTTGATTCGGTCAGAACAACGGTAGGACGATAAAAGTGTTCTGTCAGTCGTGAGGCAACAATTCCTACCACTCCTTTGTGCCAGTCGCGGTTATAAAGAACTGTAGCATTTTTCGACTCATGATCAGGGCTACGCTCAATCATAGCAAGCGCTTCCTGGGTAATATCGCGATCAAGTGTTTTCCTGATTTCGTTGTACGAATTTATTTCGTCGCCAAGCAATCTTGCTTCAGTTTCGTTGGTCGCAGTTAAAATTGCAACCGATTTTTTGCCATGTTCTATCCGACCTGAAGCATTGAGCCTTGGCCCTATTTTAAAGACAATGTCACTAATTGTTATTTCTTCAGCACTAAAACCTGAATATTGCATGATGGTTTTCAGTCCTATACTGGGAGAAGTGTTCAGTTTTTTAAGCCCGTAATAGGCCATCACCCTGTTTTCACCCGAAACAGGAACGATGTCGGACGCGATACTGACAACCAGTAAATCAAGCAATTCGCTTAATTCGGCAAATGGCACATCGTTTCGTTTCGAATAAGCCTGAAGAAGTTTAAATCCTACGCCGCAACCTGAAAGTTCTTTGTATGGATAGCTGCAATCTGGTCGTTTCGGATCAAGTACTGCAACTGCATCAGGAATGGTGTCGTCAGGGTTATGATGATCGCAAATAATGAAATCAATCCCAAGTTCGTTGGCCAACTTGATTTTCTCCACCGCTTTAATGCCACAATCGAGCACAATAACCAAGGTGATTTTTTGATCGGCAGCATAATAAATACTAGCTTTTGAAATACCGTAGCCTTCAGAGTAACGATCGGGAATATAATAATCGAGGTCTTGTATCCGGGTGCGAAGAAACTGGTACATCATTGCCACTGAAGTAGTCCCGTCAACATCATAATCTCCATATATCAACACCTTTTCCTGATTAATGATGGCTCGCTCCAGCCGCTCAACGGCTTTGTCCATATCCTTCATCAAAAAAGGATCGTGAAGATCGGTTAATTTTGGCCGAAAAAAGGTTTGAGCCTCAGAATATGTAGTGATGCCTCTTTGAGCTAAAAGATTGGCAATAACCATATTAACATTTAACGCTGCCGATAAATGTTTAATGATATTTATATCGCCCTCTTTTTTAATATTCCAGACTTTACCCATTACTTTTACTTCAGAACAATTCGAATTTGTGTAAAAAATTTCTCAAAGATAGGAAATGAACTCTGATATAGAAATTAAATTAAACACATTAACCCACATTTTGTTAACAAAATTGAGTTTCTTTCCAACTAAACTTCAACTCTTCAAAAGCTTAGCTATGTAGATAAATATTAGGGTAAATATGTATGTTCTTTCTCAAAGTCAAACTCACCGACGGGGTCACTTCTAATATGCAATAGTTTGCTATCTTTGCCGGAAATTTTTCGAAAATTTTTAATAGCAAGAAAGAATGAGTATATCTGATTTAAGCGAACAGGAAATCATAAGACGAAACTCTTTGCAGAAGATGAAGGAAATGGGAATTGATCCCTATCCTGCTGCTGAATTCCCTGTAAATACTTCCACACTTGAGATTAAAGAGAATTACAATCCTGAACTGAATAACTTTCAGGAAGTAGTTGTGGCAGGCCGCATTATGAGTCGCCGGATCATGGGAAAAGCTTCGTTTGCTGAACTGCAGGATGCCTCAGGAAGGATACAGTTGTATATTAACCGCGATGAAATTTGTCCTGATGAAGATAAAAGTCTGTACAACGATGTATTTAAGAAATTACTCGATATTGGTGATATTGTAGGCGTTAAAGGCTTTGCATTTATTACTCAGGTTGGCGAACTTTCTGTGCATGTGAAAGAATTTTATGTGTTAAGCAAATCACTCCGTCCGCTACCTATTGTAAAAGAAAAAGATGGTCAGTTGTTCGATGCGGTTACCGATCCTGAAATGAGATATCGCCAACGTTATGTCGATCTGATTGTCAATCCGCAAGTGAAGGATACATTCATCAAGCGCACAAAGATTATCAATACCATGCGTCAGTTTTTCAACGAACAGGGTTACCTCGAAGTTGAAACACCAATTCTGCAATCGATACCGGGTGGAGCAATTGCCCGTCCGTTTATAAGCCACCACAACGCACTGAATATTCCACTTTACCTGCGAGTTGCCAACGAACTTTATCTTAAACGACTGATTGTTGGCGGTTTCGACGGTGTTTACGAATTTGCCAAAGACTTCCGCAACGAAGGAATGGACCGTACGCACAATCCGGAGTTTACGGTAATGGAAATTTACGTAGCTTACAAAGACTATGTGTGGATGATGAACTTTACAGAAGAAATGATTGAACGCGTTGCCATTGCTCTTCATGGAACCACCAAGGTACAATTGGGTGATGCTGAAATCGACTTCAAACGTCCGTTCAAACGGGTGACAATGTACGATGCCATCAAGGAACATACCGGTTTCGACATTTCAGGTAAATCTGAAGCCGAAATCAAAGATATTTGCAACCAATTGGGCATTGAAACTGACCCAACTATGGGCAAAGGCAAACTGATTGACGAAATATTTGGCGAAAAATGTGAACACCATTATGTACAGCCTACTTTTATTATCGACTATCCGGTCGAAATGTCGCCACTAACCAAGAAACACCGGTCGGTTGAAGGACTTACTGAGCGTTTTGAACTGATGGTGAACGGTAAAGAACTGGCAAATGCCTATTCTGAACTAAACGACCCGATAGATCAGCGCGAACGCTTTGAAGATCAGATGAAACTGTCTGAAAAAGGCGATGATGAAGCAATGTTCATTGATCAGGATTTTTTACGTGCCCTCGAATACGGAATGCCGCCTACTTCAGGAATGGGAATTGGGATCGACCGGTTGACAATGTTTATGACCAATAACCTTTCAATCCAGGATGTACTTTTCTTTCCGCAAATGAAGCCTGAGAAAAATGCTGATGCCGCTGATCCTGATGAAAAATTCATTGAACTCGGAATTCCATCCGAATGGGTTGAAGTGATCAAAAAAATAGGGTTAAAAAAAGTTAAAGAGTTAAAAGAAGTTAAAACAGGTAAATTTTTTAACGACATTTGTGGTTTCAACAAAAAGAATAAACTGGGTCTCAATAATCCATCATTGGTTGAAGTAACCAATTGGCTGTCATAACCGGTAAAATATATAAATGTTTGCAAACTCAAAAATAGCAATAATCGGTAGTGGAAGTTGGGCCACAGCACTCGCAAAAATTCTTTTGCACAATGTTGACAGCATAAACTGGTATTTCCGCAATCCCGAAAACATAGAGCAATTTAACCGGTTTAAACACAATCCCAGCTATTTACGTGGTGTTGAGTTTGATGTCAGCCGGATCAATTTCTTCACCGACATCAACAAAGCTGTTGAAGATGTTGATATTGTAATCCTTGCAATTCCTTCAGCGTTTCTGAAAGAAGCAATGTCAAGATTAACAGTTGACTTGAATCCAAAATTTGTAGTTTCCGCCATAAAAGGTATTGTTCCTGAAGACAATCTGATTGTCGGACAGTATCTTCACCAATATTTCAATATTCCTTACGAACGAATTGGCGTAATTGCCGGTCCGTGCCATGCGGAGGAAGTTGCACTCGAACGTTTATCATACCTGACAATTGCCTGTCCTGACGTGAAAAGAGCACGCGCTTTTGCTTTCCGGCTCGAATGCCCTTATATCCGCACACATGTTTCTGATGATATTTACGGTACTGAATATGCTTCAGTATTGAAAAATGTGGTGGCCATCGCCTCCGGAATTGTTCATGGTTTGCGATATGGCGACAATTTTCAGGCAGTACTTATTTCAAATGCCATTCAGGAAATCAAACGATTTGTTGATAAAGTTCACCCGATTACCCGCGATATCAAAAGCTCGGCTTATCTTGGCGATTTGTTGGTTACGGCCTATTCTCAATTTTCGCGCAACAGAACCTTTGGAACGATGATCGGCAAAGGCTATTCCGTGAGATCAGCCCAGCTCGAAATGCACATGGTTGCCGAAGGTTATTATGCCGCGAAATCAATCAAGGAAATCAACGAAGAATTCAGGGTAAACATGCCAATTGCCGAAGCTGTTTATAATATTTTATACGAAAACATCTCTCCCGCCATCGAGATCAGATTGTTAACAGAAAATCTTAGATAAATTACACAATGGAAAAAATATCTTTAAATTTTGAGAAGACTTTTGATTTTATTTCAAAAGACTCGGTTTTCTCATACAAAAAAGCGATTGAAAGTCACAATGTTGCACTTTTCAATAAAACCGGAAAAGGAAACGATTTCCTTGGATGGACAACGCTGCCAACATCAATTTCTGAAACTGAATTGGCTGATTATGAAGCTACCGCCGCCAAATTGGTTGCCAAAAACATCGACATCTTTGTGGTTATTGGCATTGGTGGTTCTTATCTCGGAGCCAAAGCGGTTGTTGATGCACTGTCTGATAGTTTCGCGCATCTGAAAGAACGCAAAAGTCCGTTTATCCTGTTTGCCGGACAAAATATCAGCGAAGATTACCTTTTCGAACTTCGCGAGTTGCTGAAAACCAAAGAGTATGCAATGGCCGTGATTTCCAAATCAGGAACAACTACCGAGCCTGCACTTGCTTTCAGATTATTGAAACAGGACATTGTAGATAAATACGGAAAAGCGGAAGCAAACGAACGTATTGTAGCCATTACTGATGCAAGCAAAGGCGCATTGCGCTCGCTGGCTACCATCGAAGGTTATAAAACATTTGTCATTCCTGACGATGTTGGCGGTCGTTATTCAGTGCTTACACCTGTAGGCTTATTGGCCATTGCTGTTGCCGGATTTGATATTCGTTCATTGGTAAAAGGCGCTGTCGATATGCAACATGCAACCGGAGTGGATGTTCCTTTCGAAGAAAACCTTTCAGCACAATATGCTGCCGTTCGTAACGGATTGTATAAAAACGGGAAAAAGGTTGAAATTTTAGTGAATTACAACCCTAAGCTTCACTTTTTTGCCGAATGGTGGAAACAACTTTACGGCGAAAGCGAAGGAAAAGATGGACTAGGAATTTTCCCTGCATCTGTTGATAATACTTCCGATTTGCACTCAATGGGTCAATACATTCAGGAAGGCGAACGCACTTTGTTCGAAACTGTTATTTCAGTTGCCAGTCCTGATCGTGAAGTCCGTATCCCAACTGATGCTGCAAATCTTGACGGTCTGAATTTCCTCGCCGGAAAACGCGTTGATGAAGTGAATAAAATGGCTGAACTGGGAACCATGCTGGCTCATGTTGACGGTGGAGTTCCTAATATTCAGATTGTTCTGCCAAAACTGAACGAATATTTTATTGGTCAGTTGATCCAGTTTTTTGAAGTGGCTTGCGGTTTAAGTGGCTACACGCTTGGAGTCAATCCTTTTGATCAACCTGGAGTTGAAGCATACAAAAAGAACATGTTTGCGCTGCTCGAAAAACCTGGATTTGAAGAGGCTACAAAAGCGATTAAAAAACGGTTGTAATAATTACAAATAAAATACAAAAGCGGAATCTCATTTGAGGTTTCGCTTTTATATTTTGTATTAATCGGAGGAACAGTATTTATTCTATTTCAAATCCAATATGAAACTTTAGGAACTCTCTAAAATCCTTTGCAATTTGAATTGCTTCTTCCCTATCTTTCGTTGTTAATTCAATTCTAATGTCCGGATATCTAATTTCAACCCCAAAAGCATTTAGTTTCATTGTGCTTTCATACAATTGCTTATTAATCGGTATCGCTTCATCAAGTAAATCAAGCAAATATCTTAAATCATGACTTCGTTTAAATGGAATTGAATGCATCTCAAGCAAGCACTTGATGTACTTCTCGGTTGCTTGTTGACAATGAAATGCTAAAGTATCAGAATACTCCGGAATGTATTGATTGATCACAATGGCAGTTCCTAAATCATGGTCAGCTTTTTCTATCCAATCACGAAATCTGTTTTCATTTGCGTTCATACATCAATTGTGCTCCTTGAATGGCGGAGTTTATAAATGAGTATCTATTTAGTTTTTCATTTTCGAATTCTTCATTGGTATATACAACAATATCAACTGGAAGTTTTGTGCCAATCAATAATCTTTGAATCTCAATGCTACGTTTATATCTGGGCTCCAAAGTTTCTTTAACAACAAGTAAATCTATATCACTGTCCTCATTTGCCATGCCTGTTGCATAGGAGCCAAATAAATATATTTTATCGGGGTTTACATTAGATGCAATTCGATATACCAGATTTGAAATAGTTGATTTATCTATCATATTGACTTGTTTTTACGTTATAAAGATAATCATTTTCAATTGTGAACCTACCCACTCCCTTTTCGATGAATCGGAATAGGCAGTTATCGCTATTACTCAAATAAGGAGCGATGTATATCTTTGATCCGTTTCAATACTTTCAGCAGATTAATCTGAACTTGCGGCTGACTACTTTTAAAGCATATCAAAGCGATCATGGCAGATTAAGCGGATACACTTTAGGAGTTAATCCGTTCGACCAGCCTGGAGTTGAAGAATACAAAAAGAATATGTTTGCTCTGCTCGAAAAACCAGGTTACGAAGCAGCAACACAAGCCATCAAAAAACGTCTGTAATTTATAAAGATTCAAAAAGTTGAAAAGGAGAAATATCATTTTTGATATTTCTCCTTTTCATTAATAATCTCACCGGAAATAACTGCACAGATATGAATATTATTCTATATTCACACGCAATCATCTTTAAGGCAAATCCTAATATGCATTGAATCGAACTGGTTTTATTCCTTCACCAATTTTCCGCTCTGTATTTTACCATCAATATTCAGCTTATACAAATACATTCCGCTCCTGACCCCTTTCATATTTACATTTTCATTGCTGCCAATCACTTTTGTTAATTGCTTTCGACCCTGAATGTCAAATAATTCAAAAGTAATTCCGGAATTGGAACCTGGAATGCTAAAGGAGACAGATTCAGAAAAAGGATTTGGATAGACTCGTGATATCTCTTTATTCAATTTATTAGTTGAAGTGATATTTTGTTCAGAAAAATACAAAGATAAATTGTTATCCAGAGCCCAATCACTTGTAATGTTATTCCACTGATATCCAATTGATCCTGTTACCATATGAGAAAAGCTGCCCAAAAAATACGAAGGAGGAATCAAGTCATTAACTGAATAAGTATTATCGTAGGTGTAAACATCTTTCGAATCAGGTACCCATTGACTGGTTGTTTCGTCCCAGTTTGAAGAAATGTCCTGGGTCATGTTTCCTTCAGTATCATAGGAGGCAACATCTTTCCAACCTGGTACCCATTGGCTGGTTGTTTCGTCCCAGTTTGAAGAAATGTCCTGGGTCATGTTTCCTTCAGTATCATAGGAGTAAACATATTTCCCAGATGGTACCCAATGGCTGGTTGTTTCGTCCCAGTATGAATTAATGTCCTGTGTCATGTTTCCTTCAGTATCATAGGAGGAAACATATTTCCAAGATGGTACCCATTGGCTGGTTGTTTCGTCCCAATAGTAATTTAAACTTTGTGTCTGGTTTCCGCTGGCATCAAACGAATAATCCCCTTTCGAACCAATCACCCATTGACTGGTAGTTTCGTCCCACGAATATTCGAAGGATTGTGTCATATTTCCATTATTATCGTAGGAGTATACATCTTTCCAACTTGGTACCCATTGACTGGTTGTTTTGTCCCATAAATAATCAAGGATTTGCGTAAAATTTCCATTGGCATCATAGGAAAATATTTCTTTATAACTAAGCAATAACAAGCCGGAAGTTTCGTCCTTTTCATAATCGATTAATTGGGTCAGGTTTCCTTTAGTATCGTAAGTAAGTTTTTCCTTGTAATCAATCACCAATTGGCCGGCGCTTTCATCCCAGGATCGGGATTCAATACTATCAAGCCTTTGTTTAATAGTCTGGGCTGATTTCAGTTTCGCCTGATGCTTTTTAACAATCATATTCTCTGAGAGATGGTTGAATTTTTTGCTTTGTACTGCACTTTCCTTTTTGTTTTTTAATAAACTACCTACAGTTTCGATACGACTGTTGTGTAATGGTTTCTGAGCAACAATACTCATGGTCATTAAACTCAATGCGACTAATAAAGTAAATGTTCTTTTCATGTCTATTTGTTTTAATGTTTATATTTATTTACCAATCAACTTATTTTGCATTTTTTGTTTCAAGGTAATTTTTTCTTTTTAGGTTTTACTGAAATATTAATCCAACTCTTATTTAACCAATTCATCACTTATCGCCCAGCCGAACCATTACTGTGTATTCTTAAAATCAGTTTTGCGCAACATATTCCTAGGGTGAGTTTGCACGGTACGTTTTGTAATTTCCAGTTTCTGACCAATGATTTCAATGGTAAAACCAATTGCAACCAGATCAAATACCTTTAATCCTGATTTGCTTAAAACTTTCCTCCTGGTCGCATTCATTTATTTAAGAAATTATGGATATTTATATTTTTATTAAAGTTAGATTAAAAAAACCAGATAAAAAAATACATACAAATGAGTATTTTCCAGTAAGTTGAATAAAAAAAAAGATAGACCTGAAATTCCGTTAAAAATTTTCAGTCGATTAGTCCGATTATACAAGTTAACTTGTAAAGTTCCGAGAAGATACTAATCTCCAGCGTTTTGCTGAATTTCATGCGATGTGATTTACTGTAAGTCCTGAAATAAATATCTTACCGGTAATCTGTCGGCTACTCATTCCTGATTAAACTAGCATACCGCAGAATTAATTTTAAAGGAGGCGGCACAAAAAGAGAATGAATTGACCAGCGGGAATTGTAGCGAAGCGGAAATCCATGAAATGAAATCCGCGAAGCGAATTGGAACGAAGTGGAAATCTGCGAAGCGAAAATTATAGTTTAAAGTGGAAACTTTCTGACATGAGAGTCCCCTGCCTGCGGCAGGCAGGCATGAAAACGCTCAGATATTCAATTAATTAATAACGATATTTTCGAATGAAAAAAGAACTTATTCCCTGAGAAATCCCTGAATACAATATTTTAATAATATTGTTGACCGAATAATGATCGGAGTTGCTATTTTAAAATGTTTTGCCTGTAACAAATTCAAAAAATAGCATAACTTGCCGAAGAGAAATCTCACATGAGGTTTCTCTTTTTTTATCAGAATTATGTCAGAAATTAAGTCGGAAGAGTGGAAAGGATATGCGTTTGCGATTACCGGAACCATCGCATTTTCAAGTTTATATGTTTTTAGTAAAGCTGGTCTGAATCAGGTCGAACTGGCTCAATTTGGTTTGTATTATTTTGGAATGGGTTTTCTGCTCAACCTGATCTTCATTTTGGTCTCCGGAAAATCGGGTCAGTTTAGGCAAATTTCTGCAAAAGTTATGGGCTTGCTTGTGCTGCTTGGGGTAATTGATGTAATTTCAAATATTACCTTTTTCATGGCTATTCAGGCCATTCCCGACCCTTCTGTTACTTCCTTTTTAGGCAATCTGTTCCCTGTTTTTCTGAGTATTCTGGGAATCACATTTCTGAAAGAGCGGTTTACATTGATTGAAGCATTGGGTGCAACAATTGCACTGGCCGGAGCATTCGCCATTAGTTATTCAGGCAATATGACGTGGAGCGAATTCTTTATTCCAGGAACTGGATTTGTGGTGATCAATACACTTTTTGCCGCCACTGTTTCAGTAATTGTAAAAAAGAATGTTAAAAAAGCCAGTCCTGAAATTTTCAACCTAAACTCCAATGGTTGGATATTCCTTTTCTTCCTAATCTATTTTCTGCAAAGTGGTCAATCGCTGGCCATTCCGGTCGTCGCTTTTCGTAACATTGCGCTGGGTTCATTTTTCGGTTCGTTTATCGGATTGCTGTCGTTCTTCTATTCTTACCGGTATATAACTGCATCCAGATCTTCGATCATCCAAAGTTTAAAAGGAATTTTTGTGCTGGTTATTGCTTACTTTTTCTTCGGAAATTTTCCACTTCCGGTGCAACTGTGGGGCGGTGCAATCACAATTTCAGGAGTAATGGTGATGACTTTATCGCAAGCGGGAATAATTCGGGGAAGGAAATAAGTAATAGACTTTATATAGATTAATTTTATAATGTGTTATTTTTCAGTGTAATTCTAAAATTGTGTAAACCACAGGCGAGTTCCATGATCAGGTCATCGAATCCCTCTTTGTGGCAGCGCAAACGATCTTTG
>Ga0209125_1000327_pt1 | contig 67820 bp, 67 predicted proteins | sample BarGraIncub1131A_FD_184503 | JGI IMG/M metagenome (GOLD analysis project Ga0209125, IMG submission 184503) | Arctic peat soil microbial communities from Barrow, Alaska - Barrow Graham LP Incubations 11-31A (SPAdes) (version 2) | ecosystem: Environmental > Terrestrial > Soil > Wetlands > Peat... | reverse complement strand
AATGATACAAATAAAACAAATAAAGATAGTTTTACTAAGCCCTTAATCGATGGCAATACTAAACTCAATGGGTTTAGTAATAAAAACACATCTAATACGGACAAAACGAAGAAGAAAACTATTGAATCTGAAACAAAGAAAAATTATCAAAACAATAAAACAACGAACCACGGAACATATTTCAATAAAAGTACAAACTCAAGGTAAAAAAACGGTATAAATCATTGATATCCAATGATTTATACCGTTTTTTTATGTAGCTATTCTTACAAACTCTTTCACTTTATTAGATTTATAGATTGCATTGAACAATTTTACTACCTTTATTCCCTGTTTACCGTCTATATCAAAGTCTTTTCCATCAAGTAGCTTATTGTAGAAATCATTTATTAGTACCTTGTGACCGCAGCCCCAATAAGCTTTCTCTCCGGTAGCTTTATCCGCATCGGTAAAATATTCTATTTCACCATTATCATATTTGATGGTCAAATCCTCTTCAAGCCTAATCTTTGCCTTCTCACATACCAACTCAATTCTTACAGGAGCATCTATGCAATAGCAGTTTGTAGCATAGAATAAAGCATTAGCGCCACTTCTGAATATTATTGTTGCTTCGGCAGTGTCTTCCACTTCTATGACATCTTTCAGCATACGGGTATCCACTGTGGCTTTAATTTTTGATACATCCCCCATAAACCACTGGAGGAGGTCAAGGGTATGAATAGCTTGATTAATAAGCACTCCTCCCCCTTCCTGATTCCAAGTACCTCTCCAGGCTCCACTATTATAATAGCTTTCATCCCTATGCCAAGTAACAAAGGCCATACCGCCAAGTATTTTTCCTACCTTTCCTGAATCAAGAATCTCTTTAATCTTCTGGGAGGTAGTATTAAATCTGTTTTGGAAGCATACACCTAATTGTTTCCCTGTGGATTGAGAAACTTTTATCATTTCCTCTGCATCCAAGGTAGCGATTGCCATTGGTTTCTCCGTTAGTACATGCTTACCTGCCTTCATTGCTTCTATAGCCATGGGTGCATGAAGGTAATGAGGAGTGCAGATATGTACTACATCTATATTTTCATCCTTCAACATTTCTTTGTAATCCAAGAAGCTTTTGCAACCATATTTTCCCGCTACTTCTAAAGCTTTATCCCCATCAACATCGCATACTGCATAAAGGTTTGTTTTTTCACTTTTAACAATTGCATCTATATGCAAAGAGGATATGCTTCCACATCCAATTATTGCAGAATTTAATTTTTTCATTTTAATCCTTTCCTCCTTACTCTGTTTCTTAACCCAAAGATAGCTTTAAGCAGAGTGGATTATAAACTTATCACTTTGAAAATGATTTTCCCATATCTGTGGATACACTCTGCTGTGCCGGTTTAACATACCTGGATGTTTTTACTAGCTCTTTTAACTTATTTTCATATTCATCTGCATCAAAAGGAACATTTACTATTCTTTCCTTGAAGGAAGAAAGCATAATTCCATTAGCTATTGTTACAGATTTAATTCCTTCGCTGCCAGGGGCTATAAGTTCTCCCCCACCGTTCAATATAACATCAATGAAATTTTCAGTTACTTTCTTATGCGGGGTGTTATTATTTGCTTCTATTGGAATTTCAGTATACCAACTCTCTACATTACCGAAGCTCTCCTTAGTTTCTTTCAAAAACTTAAACATGGACATACGATTTCTGTAGTAAATAAGCTTATTGTTTTCATATACCATCTTTCCATTTTCTCCGATTATCTCAAGTCGGTTTGTGCCAGGGGTTTCCCCTGTAGTTACAATGAAATGGCCGATCATTCCGTTATCATGCTCAAAGTATGCAGTAACTTCATCTTCAACCTCTATATCATGGTATTTTCCTATATGAGCGTGTCCGCTTATTTTTGAAGGTACTCCAAAAAGCCACTGGTACATATCAAGGTTATGAGGACATTGGTTAGTTAATATTCCTCCACCTTCTCCTGCCCAGGTTGCACGCCAGCCGCCGCTGTTAAAGTAAGCTTGTGACCTGAACCATGCTGTATTAATCCATGTAACTCGAGTAAGCTGGCCAAGTTCTCCGCTTTCTAGAATATCTTTTAATTTCTTGTAATGAGAATAGGTCCTTTCCATAAACATAAGCCCAAAAACTAACTTTGGATTCTTTGCTTTCGCCTTTTCATAAGCCTCAATGGATTTCTTAGCATCATTTACATGAACTGCCAGTGGTTTTTCGCAAAGTACGTTAATACCCTGATTGAAGGCAGCTATCGTTATGGGAGTATGATCATAATGAGGGACTGCTATGATTACTGCTTCAAGTCCAGATTTTAAGAAAAGTTCCTCGAAGCTATAATAAGCAGTAGAATTACATTCTAAAGCATATTTATCAGCCTTTTCCTTAACAATATCACAAACCCCTACCAATTCTATATTGTTCATATCCTTTAAGTAAGCCGCATGGGCGCTTCCCATATTGCCCAGTCCTATAAGTCCTAGTTTTATTTTTCTTTGAGTGCTCATTTATTATCCTCCTTATTTATTTACATATTTCTTTCAAAAGTATCAAAGCTTTAGTTGCATCTACTTCAAAGCTACTAGTTGACGCCTCTATGCTTATTCGTTCCTCATAATCGATTCTTTTTAGCGCATTAAAAAAGCCAGTATAATCATCCTCTTTTATTTCCCCGGGAAATACTCTTCCATTACTGTTAGCAATATGTATGTGTTTTAGCCATCCCTTAGTAGTATCTATATCTTCCATACATTCATTATCCCTACGCATATGATAAAAGTCAGCTAAAAGCTTTACATTTGGATTATTTAAACCTTTTACCATTAGGAGGCCTTCCTTTATACTCTTTACCAAATTAGTTTCGGAAGCGTTTAGTGGCTCTAATACTATTGTTATTCCATATTGGGCTGCTTCCGTGCCTATGAACTCAAGTACTGCTACAAATTGATCATAGCCAGTTTTTTTGTCCCAGCCGTCCGGTAGCGACCTTTGTCCCCCACCTCCTAGTACCAAGACCTTTGTATCTATCTGTGCACTTCTATCTAATGCCTTCTTGATATAATCCTTTATGAAGCTCTCATTTATATCAGGACCTACCACCTTTATATTAGGTGGAAAAAAGCAATTCATAGCTTCACACTTTATTGAGGAATCTTCTAGTTTTTTTACTATCTCTCGAAATTCAATTTTCGACCTAGCAGCTACTAAATTAAGTGACCATTCTAAGTAATCAAAGCCTGATTTTTCTAGAAACTTAAGATTTTCTAGGCCTGTACAAATACCAAACCTCATAATAACCCTTCCTTTAAAGTAGTTTCTTAATAAATTCCACATATATTGGCATTACAACCTCTGGCTCTTCTAAAGAAGGAACCCATTTTTTTTCCCACTCTAGTGAAAGATAGCCCTTATATCCGTATTCCTTGAGGAGATCTATATCCTTCTTAATATTCACATCTCCCTCTCCAATCATGCAAATATGAAAACCATCCTTACCCTTCTTAGTATCCTTTACATGCACATGCTTAATATAAGCTTTAGTTTTATTGAAAAATTCTTCAATATCCTCCCCATACCTTTTATATGTATGTTCAATATCCCATAATACACCTAGGTAAGGACTGTTAACCTTCTCTAAAACTGGAATCATATAATTTAGTTCAGGAAAATCGCCATGGGTTTCTACAAGCACCATAACATTTTTTCCTTCACCATATAAGGAAAGTTCTTTAAGTCCGCTAGCAATCCTATCCAGTGTTTCTTGTGCTTTAGCAGAATCTGGAACATTGTTTCCGAATACTCTAATATAAGGAACGCCCAGAACCGCTGCAAGATCAATATACTCCTTTCCTTCAATTATATTTGCCTGGAAGTTTTCTGCTTCATGAAAGCTACAGGAGGATCCTAAATCAGTTATTTCCAGACCCTTAAGCTTTAATTGCTCTTTTGTTCTATTTATATTTTCAGGTAAAAAAGGGATTGCTTTTGGAAGATACATTTCTCCATCAGCACCTCTTACTTCAATACCTTCAAAACCCAATCGAACCGCTTCGTCTAAAACTTTATTCCAGCTCCAGTCAGGACAAGATAACGTTGAAAATGATATTTTCATGATATTTCCTCCTTAATTATAGCTCATCTCTACTATGCTTTTACTTTATTCTAGTATATAATAAAACCTATATCATAGTTTTTATTGGCATAATTATGGTTTTTCTTGGCATTATTAAAATGGGGGCTTCACTTTGAACACTATTTACTCTGAAAATACAGATAACGACTTTATATATACTCATCTGAAGATCGAATCTCCTAAAGTAGACTTCCATTTACACGATGGATATGAAATATTCTTTTTGGTATCTGGAGATGTTAACTATTTTGTAGAGAAAAAAATATACCCTATAAAATATGGGGATTTGATTATAACCAATAACCATGAAATCCATAAGCCTTCCTTCCAATCCAAAAATATATACGAAAGGATATGCCTGGAGTTTAACCCGGAACTAATCCGTCCTTTTAGTTCTACTAGCTTTAATCTGTCAAACTGCTTTATCAACAGAGAAAATGGTGAACAAAACAAGCTGTCACTATCTCATCAACAGTTAAAAGATGTGCTAGGGTACTTTAATAAAATTCAGTCTCTCTGCGATGATACTCAGGATGGAAATGAAATTCTAAAATTGAATACTCTGATTGAATTATTGGTATATCTAAACAGAATATTTATGAATGTACCACCTAATTATGGGATCACAAACATCCCGGGAAAGCTGATACCCATTTTGGATTTTATAGATAATAATCTTGAAGGTGACTTAAGACTTAAAGCACTTGAAAAAAAGTTCTATATTGATAGATTTTATCTAAGTAAGCTTTTTAAAAAAAGTTTAGGCAGTAACATTCACAATTATATCATCTTTAAAAGAATCTCAAGGGCTAAAAAGTTACTTTCTGAAGGATTAAATGTTACGGATACCTGTATAAAATGTGGATTTAATGATTATTCAAACTTCTTGAAGATGTTTAAAAATACCGTTAAGGTTTCACCAGGAAAATACATAAAGAAATAAAAAGGGCTTTGTTTCCAATGCCCGCTTAAGTCTCTAAGCTATCTTTTAATAAGCTTAATCCGATCTCTTAGTTATACTGTTTTTTGTCTAGTTGACTTATAATTAACGCCTATAACCTGATTTCTACCTTTATTCTTTGCTTTATATAAGGCCTTATCCGCCTGCCTAATAAATTCAATAATAGTATACTGAGGGGTAGGTACTAGAGATGTAACCCCAACGGCGATTGTTACAAACTCCTTGACCTTTGAAAACTCATGAATTAAAGCTAGCTTTTCAATATTATTTCTGAGATTTTCACCATATCTTATTGCATCTTCTAGCATTGTATCTGGGAGTACTATAACAAATTCATCCCCACCATAACGAGCAGCAAAATAGCCCTTCACTAAGGATTGGGTAAGTTCCTTGCTTATATTAATTAAGCAACTATCCCCATTTGTATGACCATAGTTATCGTTATATTGCTTAAAGCAATCTATATCGAAAATTATGAGAGCTATTGACGTTTTATTTGCTAGGGCTTTGTTCCACTCCTCTGTGATAATAGTATCGAATTTTCTTCTGTTTGGTATGTCTGTAAGTCCATCGTTCTCAGATAAATAAATTAGTTTATTATTAATATTCTGGAGTTCAATTTGGAACTTCCTTCTTTGCTCTACTTCAACAAGGAGACTCATTGATTTCATTGCATTATTTATTGCTATAGCTGCATAAGAGGATAGCGCTTTTATCATTTCTATTATAAGTTTAGTAAAAGAATTCTCTTCATAGGTTTGCACTGTCATTACACCTATTAAGTTATTGTCAATAATGAGTGGGCAATATATTGCTGACTTCAGCACATCATTAACTTTGTTGTCTGTTATATAGATGACTTTATCTACATAATTTAAATATTCATTATTCATATCATTCATTACAATAATCTTTTTATCCTTTAAACATCTAACAGACATACTTGCTTCATTATCAAACTGAACTTGATCCCTTTCAGTTCTCACCTTGTTTTCTATAAGATATGGAAACTCAATTGCTTTACTGCTACCATTGTAAATACCCACTCCAAAGGTGTCAGCTTGCATAATGATTTGTATTGACCGATATAGCATTTCGTAAATTTCATTCAAGTTCAACGTAGTGGTAATTTTTTCTCCTAATTCGCTTATTATCGATATTTTTTCTATACTTTCTTTAAGATCCTCTGCTTTTCTTCTAAGTACTTCACTCTTTTCTAGTATGGTCTTATTTTCCTTTTCTAGACTATCAAGTTTGACTTTTGTTTTCAGATTTCTGGCTCTATTTTCTAATTCTAGGGGCTCTAGCTTTCTTTCATTTTCAAAATACAACATGTAATATTTATTGGCACTATTAATATCATTAGTTTGTTCATACAGCGAAATAGCTCTTTTACAAATTTCCAAGGTTTTAGCATACATTTTGTTATCTACTGAAATAATATACGCTTCATCCACCTTATCAATGGCAGCTTCCCTTTTTCCTATGTTTTCAAGGAAATTGCTAAAATCTAAAAGGAGTTCAATTTTACCATAAATATAGGATATTTCAGAAGATATATCTATGGCTTCGGAAAAATATCTTTCGCTTTCTTCGTAATTCGCTTTTTTCTCATGTATTAAGGCAAATAAACCATAGGCTTCTACTATACCAATCTTATAATCATTATTTACCAAACATGTAAGAGATTCAGTTAAGTATTCTAAAGCTTTGTCATAGTTACCCAGATGGTATTCAACATAACCTAGATTGGAAAGTACAATGCCAAAGGTATCTTGTGAATTCATCTTTCTTTCAATATCAAGAGATAAATTATAATATATAATGGCATCTTCATAACATCTAAGAACTCTGTATATTTCACCAATATTATTATAAATTTTTGAAGCATAGAACTCAAAGCTAATATTTTTGTAATAATTATTACTATGAGCAAATATTTTAGTAAGGTTTTCAGCAGAGTTATAGTAATCTAAGCTCTTTTCATATTCTCCAATATCAAAATAGGCATTCCCTATATTTATATAGGCAAGCACCTGTAAATCGCATATACCTTGTCTTTGAGATAGATTTATAGAATCAATTAAATATCCCATTGCCTTTTCATATTTACTCATGTGTAAGTAGGCCTGCCCTACACAAAATGAAGCAAGAGCCATTCCCGTTTCATGATTTGCCTCCACGCATAGTGAATATATTTCAAGCCCCAGTTCAATAGTACTCTCTGAATTCACATATCTATTTTTTTCAAGCTTGTCTAACTTTTCGTTAATTGTGTCCTTAATAGATGCAGTTTCCATAATAGCCCACCCCCAAATAATCAAGGTTAATTATTTATATACCACTGTTTCACTTTCTCTTTTATAGAATAATATCACTACTACTTTAATATAAGTTGCTAGTACCCCCACTAGAAACCACCCACCGAAAGCTGCCACAAATATTCCTAATCCAGATACTAGGTATCTAGTTAATAGTGTATATGCTAGCAGGACAATGAAAAGTGCCAAAAAGTTCTTCTTTCCAAACACAAAGCTTTTTCCAATTGCCTTAATAGGAGAAATATTATCTAATACGACTATTATAGGCCATGGTAGAAAGAATACTAGCAATATAGTTGATAAAAAAGTCATTCCCCACCCAGCTGTTAGAACACCTATTATTACTGTGTACAATATTAAAAGGGCAAAAATTATTGGAGAAAGGATTAACCCTACAATTCCTAAGAACATTGATCCTCCAAACACTTTTAAGAAATAATTTTTAATTCCCTGAAAGAAATGCTTTGATGTAGGTTTTATTCCCTCCACTGCTGCTTTATATAGACTTATACTCCCAACTTCAAGAAGTGCATTAAATATAATAGCAATAAGAGAAATTATTATAACAAAACCGATAGCTACCGGCAGTATGCTCACAAAAGATTGCCAAGTATTAAAGCTTCCAAAATTCACTCTGAACGTGCCAATAATGCTTACTATAACTATTATTGCTATTAGTATTCCTAAGAAGAATGAAAAACCTAATTGAATGAAAATCGGTATGAAAATGCCTTTATTTTTCTTGGAAATGATTAAGGCCTCTTTGCAATCTTCCATTATTTTATCAAACCACATGGCTTTCCACCTCCATAGTATTTTTTTTCTCTGCTTTTTCAAATTTTTCTATATATGTAATGAAAATAACTAAGGTGAAAAAAACTTCAAATATCATATTCATAATTAAAGCTACGATATTAGCTATTGAAACAATAGGGATTAAAATGGCGCATACAATTTTAGCCGTCTTGACTACAGTTTCTATAGACGGAGGATTAAGGTTATAATCCGTTCCAAATGTTTTATTATTGAAACTTGAATAGTAGTTTCCAGCATTAGAAACATAACTCGTTCCAGTAGATGAAGAATAGGTACCTTTTACAAAGGCCCAGTGTATCATTTGCAATACCGTTAATGGAATAAAGTTTTTCTTTGCGAAGGAAAAACTATCTTTAAAAGCTTTAATCAAGTCATTGTCATTAATTACTATAGAGACCTTCCACATAGTTAATAAAATATTTATCGCTATTGGAATTACTGCTAAACCAATGGTTAAAGTTATTGTACCAACAATAATATAAGGAATAAAAATTATAATCCAAGCTAAAGCTATAAGTATATCTCCTAAAAGAAACTTAAAGAAGTATTTCCTTATGCCTTCCTTAAAATCTCCCGGTTTAATTTCATTATTAATAACACACATTTTGTACATATTATATAAGCCACTTTCTACTAATACAGAAATAATTCCTAATATAATTAAGAGCAAAGCTATTACCAAAACGGAATATATTATGAAGCCAAACCAGTTGTTAGCATTGTAATCAGAGAATCGGTTATTCCCAATATATGAGTATATTGTTAAACCACAAACTATTAATATGAGTGTTTTGACAATTATTAATGCAATTTGAGGACGGTATATTTTCTTGTTTGCTTGGTTAATGTGGAAAGCTTTTTTAAAGTAATCAAAAATCAAATAAATCTTTTCCATTATTATCCTTCCCTTCTAAATGATTTTAGAAATCGTACCATTACTTATATATTTTACCATTCCAATCACTCCCTTACAATGTTTCTTTACACTAATTGCATTTAGCTCAATATGTGGTATAATCTTGTATAATATCAAAAATATAAGGGGAATTAGCTCAGCTGGTTAGAGCGTTCGCTTCACATGCGAGAGGTCGTTGGTTCGAACCCAATATCCCCCACTGTTAGGCCTATAATGGGTTAAGTTAAAAGAGGCTTGTAAAGTTGTGATTTTACAAGCCTCTTTTAACATCTTTATTAATTAAAGATTACCTTTTATCTTGCAATTTTGTAGGAATCGGATTATATAACTTAATGTATAGAATGGTCTATCTAATTCAGCTCCAACTATATTTAATCCTTTGATCAATGTATTCTCATCAAAATTTTCTAACAATATCATTATACTAAGAAGGTTAAGCCCTCCTTCTTTTGTATCTAAAACCCTTGCAGCTTTAACATATTTATTTTTCATCAAATTTTCAACAGTCGTTCTCAGGTCCTCACTAACATTTAATTCTGGCATTTCATTGTAGATTTTGATCTCTGGATTATCAATATTTAAGTTCTTAGCTTTCGCTACATCTGTAGACATAAATATTGTATTCTTGAATTCCCCATCTTTGAAATCTACTCCATCTAAATTTACAGAATCAAAGATAGCGTTTTCAAAGAGGGTATTTTCGAAGTTACTTCCTTTTAAATTTGTTCCAATAAATTCCGCCCATCTAAAAGTGCATTTTAAAAAAGTACAGGACTTAAAATGTGCTCCTCTAAAACTAACATAATCAAAGTTTGAGTTTGTAAAGTCACTATTAAAGCTATTACTTCTCTCCAAGTTTTTATACATAAAATTCTTATTTGTTTTCTCTATATTATTGTAATGGAAATTTTCCTCTGTGGTTTGCTTCTTACTCATTATGGTACCTCCATGCAAATATGCTTATTCGTTCTCTAATTATATCATAAACTATCTTAATAAAAGCAACTGGATTTTATACATGTTTACTTTTTGCTATAATAGGTCTAAAATTAAGTGTAGTTTCAAAATATTATATTATTTTTATTTAAGGAGCCGTGAGCCTATAATGTGTAAAAGGATAATTCTTGAAATTGGTTTAGTTTAAGTAAGGGTAAGTCTGCCCTTTTTTAGATGCCAATTTAACAGAGATTACTTTTCACCTTAGGCTCTTTTTTGTTGCCCCAAAAATAATTTTTATTTTTAGAGAGAGTTTTAAACTCTCTCTATTTTTTGCAAGGAGGAAAATATGAGTATATTAAATGTAGATAATATATCCTTTGGATATGATGATAAAACGATATTAAAGAATATATCTTTTAGGCTTTTAAAAGGTGAACATGCAGGACTTGTTGGAGATAATGGTGCTGGTAAAACTACTCTTTTCAAGATCCTTACAGATAAGCTTATAAGCGATGCAGGAACTATCAGTTGGTCAAAGAATTTAAACATTGGATACCTTGATCAGAATATACTTTAAAATCAAAAAGAGAGTATATTTAATAATCTAAGAGAAGCTTTTAATGAATTATATAATATGGAAGTTAAGATGAATTCTATAAGCAATAAACTTTCTACTATGGAAAGATCAGAAATGGATAAAGCTTTGTATGACTTAGGCGAACTACAAGATAAACTTGAGCTAAATGATTTTTATAATATTGACAGTGCTATAAAAAGTATCGCTACCGGCCTTGGACTGGATGCTATTGGACTTGATACAATGGCTTCAAAATTAAGTGGAGGGCAAAGAACTAAAGTAAGCCTGGCAAAACTTCTTTTAAAAAAGCCTGATTTATTACTTTTAGATGAGCCCACAAACTTTCTTGACAAGGAACATGTAGATTGGCTTTCAAATTATCTGACTAATTATCCTAATAGCTATATAGTTATTTCTCATGATAATGACTTCTTAAATAGAATCACAAACATCATACTCCATATAGAATTTTCCAGTTTAAAAAGATACCCTGGAAATTACAACAACTATATTCGGCTTTCAAAATTAGAAAGGGAAAAATATATAAATGATTATACAAGGCAACAGAAACAAATAGACAAACTGGAAACTTTTATTAATGCAAATATTGTAAGGTCAACCACTACCAAGAGAGTTCAAAGTAGAAGAAAACAGTTGGAAAGGATGGAGATAATTGAAAAGCCTCAGACAGCCCCAAGACCTAACTTTTCTTTTCTAACTTACAGAGAACCTGGAAAGTTGATATTTAAAAGCAAGGAACTTGATATAGGGTACACTTATCCTATCATAAAAGGCTTGACACTAGATCTTTTTAGAGGACAAAAAATAGCCATCACAGGATGTAATGGTATAGGGAAATCAACTATGCTTAAAACCCTTTTAGGGGTTATCCCTAAGCTTAAAGGTAATATTCAATATGGTGAATTTCTGAAGCCTGCCTATTATGAACAGGAAACAAAATATACTAATGATATAACTGCCCTTGAGGAAGTATGCCAGTCCTTCCCTGATAAAACTCAAAGAGAAATACGGGAAGCTTTAGCTAAATGTGGTCTAAAGCAAGAGCATATAATGCACCGAATGAATCAATTAAGCGGTGGAGAACAATCAAAGGTAAGACTTTGCAAACTAACTCTTACTTCGAGTAACTGGCTCATATTAGATGAACCAACAAATCATCTTGATCTTGAATCAAAAGTGATTCTAAAAAGAGCTCTTCATAAATATCCAGGAACAGTTATTGTAGTATCTCATGAGAAAGAATTTTATGAAGACTGGGTTACGGGTCTATGGAATATGGAAAAATATATCCAAAATCATAGGTTATAATTAAAAAAGACATGTCTATAGAATTTTCTAGACATGTCTTTTTTAGTTAAGCTTTAGTGTGTTCTCCATTCATTTACGAATTCATCCTTGTTTTTCTTAAACAAATCCGCCAGCTCTTTAGAATACCCAACATAGGATTTTTTACAATGCTGAGAAATATATTCAATAATTTCCTCAATTTTTTCATTATCTTTAAAGAAATTAACCTTGATTTTACTTTTACTTTTATCTGAAAATACAAATTCTATGCTATTGGATTTCTTAACTACTGTAAGATCCCCTGATTTACTCTGTACAGAGCTTTTATAAACCCACATTAGCTCACTAAGGGGCATTGCAAATACCGTTAGCATCCTTTCTACTATTATGTAGCTTTCAGTTATTGTTACTGGTCCCTTTTTATATATTTGTGGTAATACGATCTCATTGCTGATTTGTTCACAACTCACTTCAAGATTACCCAAGGAATATTTCTTAAACCTCTTTGAAGCTCTAGCGCTCCTAACCATAACAGGTATACCTATAACTAAAATAACTATTGCAAATAGTCCTGCTATAACAAAATATATTGATGCAAATTCAATGGGTGTTCCGTAGTCTATGTATTTACTACATAAAAATGAGGCTATATCCTCAGCTACAATCCCATCTTTTGTAAGAGTTCCTTTTAGAACAGATAAATCTTTAGCTCGGAAGGCAGATACCTTACCCTTTAATATATAAGGCGCTTTTGGATTTTTAGTCATTTGCTCAAATACCTTAGGAGGTAGAGATATTATAAGCATTTTTTCACCAAGCTTTATGGCTGCAACATGAGCCGATATATTATTGCCTAGTTTTATACCTAATGGACTGGTCTCCTCTGTCATTAAGAAATCTAGGTTATACAATTGGTCTGCAGAAATTTTAACATAACTATTATTTTTTGCAGCCTTATCATAATCTGCATTTGTTTTAATAATAATAGGATTATTTGTGCTTTTATAATATGTGAATATACCCATACCTAATATACCAATAAATACAAGGGTACAAATACCCATGGAAATCACTCTTAAATACCACTTTTTTTTGTAAGCCTTCATGAAATACGATTCTTTCAATTGTAAATCTCCTCGCTATGGCGATGCCAAATTTTATATAAGTACAATTCATTAGGTAACTAGTAACCTTTAAAGGGACTTAACGATATCTTCGTTATTAGATGGTTCTATTCGTAGACCCGGTTCCACCACAAGAAATCTACTTTCATCCCAATTTCCATTAATGAAATCCGAAATTAAGGATCCATCTCCAGGCAGCTCATCATAACTCCACTGGAGATAGGTTGCACATTCTTTAGTATAAGCTTTATATTCTTCACTATCACAAAAGTTAAGATCCACATAAGCTGCCTTCTTATATTCCTTAAACCATCCCTGTTCCATCTCCATAAGGTATTCTGCGTTATCTTCCCCATACTTTTCTGTATATTCTGCTAGCAGCCCCTCATATCTATCTTTTCCAGGCTGCGTGCAGGTTTCAATCCATCCTGGGGTGTACCAATAAGTTCCAGGATTCTTATCGAAATATTCTCTGTACCTTTCCTTTGATCCTAAAAAGAAGGTTATGCAATCATGACCTCGCATAATTACAAGCTTTGACTTTTTAGAGGTGATCCCACTTATACCATTGCTACACAACCCATACCCTATAAGTATTACAGGGTACTCCCCATCAACCTCATCGATAGCTTGCTGAAGATCTCTTTTTAATATATCAGGTGTATTATGAAGTCCTTGTTTTAGAAATTTAAAATCAAAGCTGTTTTTTGATTTTGATGCATAATAGCATATTTCCCTCCAAAGCACATGACAAGCTATAAGATAATACTTGTTTCCCATTTTTGACCTCCCTTATACATCTTATTCTGCTTTTTAGTTAACTTATTATTCATTAATTGTTTTATTTTTTCAACTCCATCTTCTTGAAAATCACTTTTACAAATTATTTGTGCTTGCACTTTACTTATATATATATATATATATATAGCTACGAAAAGTGGAGACAGTGAAATAAATATTATTCCCCCTATTTTCTGTCCTGCAATGATCATTACCAAGCCTAAAATTAGAAATATAGATGGGACTATCCAAAAAGCGATTGCCCTTTTGGTTCTCATCATTATAAATCTATTTAACCGTAGGATGCTTTTCATGTTTGGTGTGGTAATAATTTTTATAGCTCTGTTTTGCATTCTTAAAATTCTCCTATCCTTAAATTCTACTCTTCATTCATAATTCTGCATATAGCATAAAATCCTTCATTTCTTTATTTATGAAACAAATTAAGATATAATCGTATAAACACATGAATTTACAAAAAAAATTAGTTTAATATATAAGGAGAGCAAATATGTTTTATTTATTGCTTGTACCGGCTATAATAATTTTGGATCAATCTATTAAATATATAATTAATTCCAAAATCCATATTAGAACTTCAATTCCTGTTTTCAAAAAAGTATTTTATATTACTCATTACGAAAATACTGGTATGGCATTAAGCTTTTTTGAAAACAAAGGATATATATTTATGCCAATTATGATCATACTTCTATTTATCGTAGTGTATTTTTTCTTTACTTCTCAGAGCTTTTTAATAAAGTTATCCTTGTCCTTCATTTTAGCAGGTGGCACAGGAAATCTTTTAGATAGACTACTTAAAGGCAGTGTTACAGATTTCGTAGAAATCCACCTAGGGTCCTTTTTGCTTCCAATCTTTAACATAGCTGACATGTTTATTTTTGTTGGAACTATAATTTTAGTTTTAAACTAGTATAAAATATAAAAGCCCAGTGGAAGCTGAACTTTTATAGAAAGTTCTTATACGTTAAATATTTATGCTTCTATGGTCTCTGCCTTTACAACAGCAGCTTCCAAAGTCATCCCTGTAAAATATTGTGCATTTAAAAATCTACCACTTTTCTTATCATCTACAAAAGCACCTACTGTTATTCCTGGAATACAGCTTTCCACTGCATTAGGAGCCTTAGGTCCACCTAAATCGGTTCTGCACCAACCTGGATCGGTTAAATTGATCATTACATCCGTTCCCTCAAGTCTTGAGCCCAAATCCCTTGTAAATTTATCAAGAGCTGCTTTGCTTGATGAATAGCCTGCCTGCTCTGGTTCATTTCTAATACCACTAGTGGTATTTATGACACGCCCAAAGCCACGCTCTATCATCTTAGGAATCAACCTATAACAAATAGTTGTCACTGCGATGACATTTATTCTAAAGCTCATATCAAAATCTTCAATTGGAGTTTTCCAGTAATCTGTCCTATAACCTATTTGCACTGCAGCATCATTGAAAACAATATCTACTGGTTTTCCTTTAGCTTCAATTTCATCCAGCATAGAAACAACTTCCAGATGGTTAGCAAGTTCTGCCTTTACACAATAGGCTTCAACACCAAGTGCTTTAACCTCTGCTTCTACCTTTTTTGTATGCTCTAAATTTCTACTCTGTAAAATAAGATTGCAACCTTGTTTAGCCATAAAAATTGCTATCTGATACCCTACCCCTCTGCTTGCCCCTGTTATTAGTGCCCATTTTCCTTTTACATCTACCATATCAAAATCTCCTTTATTCATTATGTATAATGATTTTAACCTTATCCTTACATAATACTATACGTCTATTGTTAGCTTGTCAATAATATGATATTATCATATATAATGATATTAACCTGTAGAGGAGTATTTATGAATACAGCATTTTATCCTATTAATAATGAAGAAAATGGATTACCCTTTGTTGTTAGTGGTATTGGAACACATGAAAACCAATGTCATATTGTAAGAAATGAAGGCTATAACCTTCATCAAATTATATTTTGTATAAAGGGTGAAGGACTTCTTAAAACCAACGGGAAAGAATATTGCATAACTGAGGGGACATATTTTTATTTAAAGCCTCTTGAATCTCATGAATACTACAAAGTCACTGACTCTTGGGAAACGAATTGGATTCTATTCACAGGAGAAAATATTAATAATAGCTTAATTAAACTTGATTTCTCCTTCTCAAAAATAGGCTCCTTCCAAAATAGTGACAACATTAGAAATCAATTTAACGATATACTTAATACCCTGAAAAGCTATGATTCTTTCAGAGGCTTCATTGCCTCAAATCAACTATATAGACTTTTAATTGAACTATATAGATTTTCAAATCAGGAAATAGGCCTAAATTCTACACAAGATACTATTATAATAGAGCCTGTTATTAATTATATTAACCTACACTTCTCAGAGGATATTTCCTTAGACTTCCTTGCAACAATTGTAAATGTAACTCCTCAGCATCTTTGCAAAGTATTTAAAAAGCGTTTGTATATGCGACCCTTTGAATATATTGCAAAAAAAAGAATCCAAGAATCAAAAAAGCTACTAATAAGCGGGAATATGACTATCAAGGACATTGGTCAAACTGTAGGCTATAAAGATAATAGTTACTTTTGTGCTATGTTTAAAAAGTACGAATCAATTTCCCCCTCAGATTTTAGAGGTTCTATAAAATAGCAATTTAACTTTATTATTATATCTATAAATAGCATATTATTGAAAAAATTGTATTTAAAAATTGTAAAGCAAAAGCCACCTTCGTAAAGGTGGCAATACTTGTAATCTAATATAAAGATTTTTAAAACATTAAAAAACTATATTTATATTACTGAAACATCAATTGCTTGAAGTCCCTTAGGTCCTTTTTCTGTTTCGAATTGAACTTTTTGTCCTTCTTCAAGGCTTTTTCTTGAATCAGTTCCTTGAATAGCTGATGAATGAACGAAAACATCTTTTTCACCTTCAACTTCGATAAAACCAAATCCCTTTTCTGTGTTAAACCATTTTACTGTTCCGATTTTCATTTATAATCCTCCAACGTCAAAACACCATTTTGTACGATACACTAATTTTGTATCAACAGTGTTCAAAAGTTAGTATACCACACAATACGGAAATTATCAAATTTCTTATGAATTTATTATTTTTAATGCGGAGGTGGCCTATACATTGATTTATTGGTGTTTATATTGATTAATTTGTTTAATTATATTAAGATTAAATAGACAAATGAATTTTATTTGGTTTGGAGATGGAATATATGAATGGTCAAAGAAGAGCTGATGTTTATCCCGGTAGAGTGGTAGATATCGTATTAAAGAAAGATCAACCTACGGGTAAATTAACACGTGGTAATGTTAAAGATATTCTCACCAATTCTGCAAATCATCCCCACGGCATCAAAGTAAGACTAGCGGATGGTCAAATTGGTAGAGTTCAAGAAATCATAAAGTAGTGAATGTTTCTACTTTTAAAGGTCTTGAAAATCCATTGTTTATAATGAACTAAAGGGTGGTTGCTAGTAACCACCCTTAATACTTTTTCTAGTATATGTTAAAATTAATTATATAAAATACTATGTCATATTTTACAAAGTTAAAGCGTCTAATAGGCAAAAGGAGAGATGATTCATGTTTTTTACTTTACTGCTTATACAAGATCAGAACCCAGATATAGATAGGCTTATAAATGAGTACTCCAAAAGTCTCACCAGATTGCTGTCAGTGTCTGTAAAAGCTATATGAGAAAGGCTTCCTATAAAGAAATAACCAGTAAACAATACATATGCTTAGATTACATCTCAGAGGATCCATTAATGGCTGAATTCCAGAGCGATGACTCTCTTGCTCTACTAAGGCTGTGTTTATGACCTTTCCTTTAAATATAGAGAAGTTATACTACTACGCTATTATGAAGAACTAAGTGTTTCAGAAATATCCAAGATACTTAAGAAGAAGGGGAATACCATTTCTGTGCGAATCAAAAGAGCCCATGAGATGCTTAAAGCATTATTAAAGGAGGATTACGATAATGAGTAAGCTTATTAATTTTAAAAAAATAGCCGATGCAAATTTAGAAAAGCTAGATTTGTCAAATGCATCTAAGCTTAGATTAAAAAACGAAGTAAAAAAGTCAAGGATGATGTCCTTTAAGACCTTAAGCTTTATAGGTATTCCTGCTGTAGCAGCCCTTATCGCTTTTATATTAATATTCACAGGTGTATTTTCTCCTAGTAATATATTAAGGGTATCAAAAAAATCTACTCGTCTTAATGTTCCTAATACCAGTATTTTTGAAATTTCCGCTAAAAACATTATGAAAGGAATTACCCCTCAAACCGTTTGGACAAAAGCTTTAAGTAATAACTTTATAAAATCCACTGCTGATTTTTCAATGGACCTATTCAAAGAGGCTTATACTAAAGGTAAAAACTCTCTTATTTCCCCACCCTCTGTATACCTAGCACTAGGTATGACAGCTAATGGCTCGGATGGAAATACTTTAAAGCAATTTGAAACCTTACTCGGAAAGTATGGCCTTAATATAAAGGATTTGAATCCTTATTATAAGAGTCTCTCCAGTGAACTATCTACCATTGACAGTGGCAAACTAAGCATTGGCAATTCTATTTGGTATAATGAAAATGATAATCTTGAAATTAATGGGGAATTTCTCCAGACCAATGCAGATTATTTTAATGGGGCTGCCTTTAAAGCGGATTTTAATAACCCAGCCACCGTTAACGACATTAACAGCTGGGTAAAACTTAACACAGGAAATACTATAGATAAAATCATAGATAAGATAGATAACAACTCAATCCTGTACCTTATAAATACTGTGCTCTTTGATGCTCAGTGGAAAGATACTTATCCCAAGGTAACTATTTTCAAAGATAATTTTCAACTCTCAAACAAAACAAAAGAATCCATAGATTTTATGCATTCAAATGAATATTGGTATCTAAAGGATGATCAGGTAGAAGGTTTTATTAAGCCCTACAAAAATGAAAAGTATAGTTTTGTAGCCCTTCTACCTAAGAAAAATGTAAATATAGATAGTTATATTTCCTCTCTCTCAGGGGAAAGCTTTATAACTCTCTTAAAGAATAAGTCAGATAAGCTGGTAGAAACTGCTCTTCCAAAATTTAAAGCAACGTATAAAATAAACCTAGTGAAGCCTTTAAAAGATATGGGTCTTAAGGACTGCTTTAATGCTGATAACCTGATGGGACAAAGGCTGGAGCTGCTACAGTAGTTGAGATGAGGGACGGAACTGTTTTGAATCCACTTCGCATAACACTTAACCGTCCCTTTGCCTATGCAATAATAGATAATGAAACAAGTTTGCCCCTATTTATTGGAACTATGATGAAGCCCTAGCAACGGATATTGATGATATTAACTATGAAGAGTATAATTTAGACATAAATTGATTTTGCAAGGGGGCATTTAAATGGATTACACCATTACAAAAGGAAAAGCTGAGGATTATGAGGATATAATTGATTTTGCCAACTATGTTTTTGGAGTTGACTTTCCATCTTTACTTCCAAAACTATATAAAGATCGTAAAGTCACAGCCCAGTATCATCATATAGTAAAGGAAGATCCTAGAATAAAGGCGATGGTTGGAAGCTTCCCTCTTGGATTAAAAGTATGTGATAATTATTTAAAAGTTGCTGGTATAGGTTCAGTTTCGGTCCATAAATACTCTAGACATTCTGGCTATATGAAGCTTCTCATGAACAATGCTATTTCTGAAATGAATACCAATAACTGCGATATGGCAGTCCTTGGCGGACAAAGGCAACGTTATGAATATTGGGGTTTCACCCCCTGTGGCATCAAGATAGAATTAAATTTTAATAGTTCGAATATAAAACATACTCATATAGTAACAAAAGATAATTATGAATTTATTGAATATAACTTAGGCAACGCAATAGATTTAGATAAGGCTATTAAATTACATGCTTCGCAAATTACGCATGCTATAAGAGAAGGGTCGGACTTTATTGATATATGTAGTTCATGGAATAATACCGTCCTTTTTGTTTATATTAACGGAGCTTTCTGCGGCTATATATGTGCAGATGAAAAGCACGAAAAGATTAGTGAGATTGTGTTAACAGCTAATGGTAAAATAGATGAGGTTATAACCTCCTTTATGAAGCATTTTACTTTGGAAACTATGTCCATGGTAATGTACCTACATAGATCTGAAGAATTTATGAAATTAAGCACCCTATGTGAGAGCTATACCCTAAAGGCCTGTTGCAATATATATATTATCAATTATATAAATGTTATAAAAGCTTTTATGGATCTGAAGAGTACCAACGCCTCTTTATGTGATGGTACTCTAATAATAGATGTTAAGGAAAAGGGACGATATAGAATTGAAGTTAGAGATAGAGATATTTCTGTTAAGGAGACGGAGCTTCCCTATGATATATCTCTATCCCATCTAGAGGCTTCCGCTCTTTTGTTTTCCCCCTCCAGCTTTATAAATTCGGAATATAAATCTACCAATCCTTTGATAAAAGCATGGTTTCCGCTACCTCTATACTTTGCAGAAATCGATAATCTTTAAAACTAAGGTATAACGAAAGTTATACCTTTCCTAATTACTCAATTAATGATGCTGAATATAAAATCCCAATATTTCTTTAATTCTTCACCCTTAAGGTCACAATGAGTCATGTTTGGAACTTCATTATATATAATAGAATAATTCTCCTTTTTCATTTTACAAACAAAAACATCTGAATGTTTAAATTTGTTTACAGCTGTATCTGCATCACCATGAACTACATAATAGGGTATACGTGGCATACTTTTTACCTGATGAATAGGTGATGCTGACTCCAGCGCTCCCATGAAATCTTGATCATAATGTTCAAAGGCACTATAAAGTGTTCTAGGAAGGTCCTCTCTCTCTGCAAGATGAAAAGGCAAATCACAAACAGGGCAATTAGCAGCGCAAGCCCTTGGTGTCCTTTTTGAATATCTAGTGTAGATTAAAGCACTTAAGCCACCCATACTCCCGCCTGTTGATATTATTGGTATATTACTATCCAAATTATACTTTTCAAAAATAGCATCGATAATGTCGTCTGTATAATGCACGGCTGTGTCATTCATCCAGCTCCAGGGTCCGTAATATGGAAATATGTAAAGTATACCGAGCTGGGCACATTTTGATGCAAAAGGTGACCTTTCCTTTATAAACCCATCAAATCCAAGTCCATGAAATTCTAGCACTACTCCTCTAATTGGCTTAGAACAATATTCCTCATTTGTATAAGCAAATTGATTCAAGTTTTCTCCTGTTATAATGTGATTAATCATGTTTTAATCCCTCCAAACTATTGAATGTCAAAACTCATTTACAAAATATTTTTGTTTATATTATACCACTAGAAACTTCATATTTTCTTTGAAAATTATATTAATATTCTGTATAATCTAATAAGGACATAATGAAAAGGTGGGATAAAATGAATGCATTTTTAACAGTAATACCAATTTTGTTTATTAGGTATGGGCTGTTATATATAATAAACAAAGAAGCACTTAAACGAGCTAGTTTCTTTGCTCCAGTAATAGGACGTGAAAAAGTAGCATACTGGGTTTATCAAATTGCCACCTTCCTCATTTTATTATATTTATTATTACTAAAAATCGGAACTGACTCCGATTGGTTTTACTTAGGTCTGATAATATATTTTTTTGGAATTATTTTATATGGGGTATCTATAATTAATTATGCTAGGCCTAAAATAAGCGGAATAAATTTAAATGGTTTATATGGAGTATCCCGAAATCCTATGTACATTGCATATTTTATTTATTTCTTAGGATGCGTTGTTCTAACTCAATCCTGGATATTACTTGTGTTATTAATAGGTTTTCAAATATCAGCACACTGGATTATCCTTTCAGAGGAAAGATGGTGTATTAAGGAATTCGGAGAGGAATATACAGAATATATGAATAAAGTAAGGCGTTATATTTAGCAAGTTATGCTATTTCTTTAAATAAAGAAGCTCTCGTCTCCGAAACTCTTTTTCGGAGGTGAGAGCTGTACTCTATGAATATTTCAATATTAATTCTGTCAAATGTTCAGCATGACCTTTTTCTTCATTGATTATTGAATAGAGCGCAGATCTCACATCATTATATGGAATGATAGCTAACTGTTGTTCGTAGAGAATTACAGCTTCAAGCTCTCCTTTTATATCTTCTCTTATATTATTTAGTATAAGTTGTTTATCAAAATTAGGTGTAAATGTCTGCATTGGTGATTTTGCACCAGCTTTATCGCCTATATGTTCTTTATAGCTTTGATATTGAGCTGGGTCATATTTACGAAGCAATGAAATAATCATAGCATAGTGTTTTTTTTCATCTCCCATTATGCTATTCCAAGCTACATTTATGTCCTTCATGTTTGAATTTGCTATGTGCTCAGCATACCCATTTATCGCGATAATTTCAGCTATTAATATTTCCCTCAATTTATTTGTATCGAGTTTTGGATAACCTTGTGGTTGACCATATCTAGTGGTATAGCTCATTTATATCTCCAATCTTAATTATTTTAAACTTACTCAAATTTATTACCATAATATATTATTCATCAGTGTTTACTTATGTTACTATTAATTGAAAACCTTATACATATTTTTTTATATAGATTAACAAAACAATTATTGCAAGTAAATACCATATATAATACTGACTACTTTATGGGGAAGTCCGTTTAATCGAAACTTATAACAATGAAAGTGTTAGAGTAATCCTAGAGGATTTTATTACTTGTGTTATAGATTGAATATATTATAACAATATTGTAAGTTTAAAGGGAAATATGTACAAGGTATAGAATAAATAAGTCAACTATGGCAAATTATTTTGGAGGTAGTGAAATGGGATTAATTAATTTTATTAAGAACCAATTTATCGAAGTTATTGAATGGGTTGATCAATCAAATGAGGTAATGGTATATAAATTTCCTGTAGCAAACAATCAAATTAAAATAGGTGCAAAACTTACTGTTCGTGAATCGCAAGTAGCCATATTTGTAAATGAAGGAACTATTGCAGATATTTTTATCCCTGGTCTATATGAATTGAAGACAGAAAATATGCCCGTTTTAACTACCCTTAAATCCTGGAAATATGGGATTAATTCACCCTTTAAAGCTGATGTATATTTTGTAAATACCAAACAATTTACTGATCAGAAATGGGGTACGACCAATCCTATAATGATGAGAGATACAGAGTTTGGAATGCTCCGCTTGCGTGCCTTTGGAATTTATTCCTTTAGAGTTTCCGATGCTGCAAAATTCATGAAAGAGATTTTTGGTACAAATGGAAGCTTTGATACTGAAAGCATTACCGGACAATTAAAAAGATCTATAGTTTCCGGGTTTACAGACATACTTGGAGAAGCCAAAGTTGCTGCAATTGATCTTGCCCAAAATTATACAAATATAAAGTTCAAGCATATTTGCTTCCAATATGGATTTCTGCCTATACCTACAAAAATAAAACTTATAGTTTCATGGTAAATGGACAAAATGGCAGAGTTAAAGGGGATGCGCCTATAAGTGTTATAAAAGTTTTATTACTTATTATTGGAATTATAGCAGTTATTACGATTCTGTTTTTATTAATCTAGTTCTAAATAATTATAAATAAAAAAGCTCTAGCAAATCTGTTAGAGCTTTTCTGTTATATTTGTTAAAAGTGTTTTTTAAAAATTATCTCTTTCCCCGTTGTATTCATCAATAAAATATAAAGGACGATTTTTTGTTTCATAGAAGATTCTTCCCAAGTACTCTCCTATAATACCTATAGAGATTAACTGTACAGCGCTTAAAAACAAAATCAGACACGCTAAGGAAGGATAGCCTTTAACATGGTCATTGAACAATATTGTCTTACCTATAATAAAAACAACATATACACCTGAAATAATCGCTATTGAATATCCGAGTAGCATAATAGCTCTTAAGGGTGCTGTAGAGAAGGAGGTTATCCCATTTTTAGCTAATTCAAACAGTTTAAAATAATTCCATTTTGTTTTTCCTGCTGCTCTGGTATCACGGTCGAATAAGATCTCTTTTTTTCTGAAACCAATGAGACTAAAATAACCTTTAGTATATCTATTACACTCTTTGTATCGCTTTAATGCTTCAACGGCACGTCTGCTAAGCAATCTAAAATCCCCTGTATCCTCTTGAATTGGCACATTTGACATCTTTTTTAAGACTTTATAAAAGGTAGATGATGTTTTTCTTTTAAGCCAAGACTCACCCTTCCGTGACTTCCTTTTTCCATACACATCATCATATCCAGCTTCAAAGTACATAAGCATTTCTGGTATTAATTCAGGCGGGTCTTGAAGATCTGCATCTAAAATAACAACTGCATCTCCCGTTGCCTTATCTAAGCCAGCCATCATAGCTATTTCTTTACCATAATTTCTAGATAAATTTATATAAGATACTCTACTATTTTTTTCTCTCATATCTTTTATTACTTCAAAGGAATTATCCGTACTTCCGTCGTTGATTAATAATAATTCATACTCATATCTATCTAATAATGTTTCCATTATTTTAGTCACCCTATGATACAACAATATCAAACTCTCTTCTTCATTAAATAGTGGAACCAAAATCGTTAATTTTTTATTACCCATTTTCTTTACTCCTTATGCTTATAGTAGTACTAGGGCTTAGTTATTATTTTTAAAAATTACTAATTTACTAAGAAAATAATTTACTATAATTACAAATATATTTGAAATTATTTTGATCACTATATCATTAAAATCAAGTAAATTTACAAAAATAAACATAATAGACATGTCCATTATCCCAGAAAATAATCTACAAGAGATGAAAGCAGTTAATTCTTTTACTATAGTTAACATATTTAGAGATTTACTATGAAATACAAAAAGCTTATTCGTAATATAAGCAAATAAAACTGAGGCAACCCACGCTATAACATTACTTTCAATTGTGCCAAAACTAAATACTCTCGTGAAAACAGAGTAAATAATAATGTTAACTATGGTGGTTAATCCACCAAAAATAAGGTACATTATCTGCTGTTTATATTTTGTGAACCTAATAATGTAAATCCCTCCAGTGTAATAAACCCAATACATTTTATGTATATTATATGAATCTATTATATATCAGTCAATAGAGGATGTCTCCAAATTTTTATACTTTTATGAGCTTGTACAATTGGTAAATATATAATAAACTATAAAGTGATAAGTTCTTCTATAATTTGGGTTAATTTTAAATATTTTGGTAGGTAAGGATGGGGGTCTTTGGATGGAAATAGTTGAGTGGCTAAATAAAAAACTTAGTGACTTAGAAAATAAAAAGAGAATCTTAAGCTTAATAAATTCTAATCTTATAATGGTTATTTTAACACTATTATTTGCAACTCAATCTACCGGAAGTAGAGAATTTCTACTAAATGGTGTTTCTGATAAAGTAATTAATAGCTTAACAAGCGCAGCAGATCTGAGCAACACAGGGGTTGTTCAGATTTTTATAAAAGGTATGATTATACTGACTCTTTTGTGGCTTGCTTTATTTATAGTTCTTCTTATTATACAGCATTTTATTAAGACAATTCGTTTTCAATATATACTACTTCTTATAAATACTACTTTATTCGGCCTAGTAAATGTATCTAAGCAACCCGGAAATATTATATTCAATATTATTATCTCCCTCATTGTTTTATATGTCTTCTATTATATCTTGTTAAAGAAAAATATATTTTCTATTGATAGCCTTGAAATCAGTCCTAGAAAAAGCAAGGTGATTTTAGTATCTGGGTTCTTATGCTATGTAACTGTAATAGGTGGTATTACGATAATTAAATACATTAATTATCAGCAAAGTATGTTTGATACAAGCATCTTCTGCCAAATGTTTTACTATATGTCAAAGTGGGGATTACCCTTTACTACCGTTGAGAGACAAAGATTAATGTCACACTTTGCTGTACATTTCTCCCCAATTTACTATTTACTTCTTCCAGGCTTCATGATATTTAAATCTGCCATCTATTTGACTATAGCTAAAACTCTATTAATGGCTTCAGGAGTTTTTCCTCTCTACAAGCTATGTAAGAAAAAAGGGCTAACCAACCTATTATCCGTAATGCTTTCAATAAGCTATTTAATATTTCCTATGCTGATTGCATCAAACATTGGAAATGGAAATGGTCATGTTCTAAATGAAAATTACTTCTACTGCGCTTTACTATTTTGGATATTTTATTATGTGGAGGAGCAAAATTTCAAACTTCTATGGGTGTTTTGCATTATAACCTTGTTTGTGAAAGAGGACGCACCTATTATTCTTGCTTGTTTAGGCTTATATTTGATTCTTTCAAAAAAATCTAACTTCCATGGAAAATTACTTTTCATAATATCAGTACTATATTTTTTTGTATGCACAAAATTTATAATGCCTAGGTTTGGCATTGAATATATAATTGCTAATCTTTATAGTAATTTCGTTCCAGATGCTAGCCTTGCTTTCCCAAGTATTATGTATGCTTTAATTTATAAACCAAGCTATGTATTCCAACAGATATTTACTGGTGATAAACTTACTTTCTTGCTGCAGTTGATGGCGCCACTTATGTTAATGCCCTTACTGGCTCTAAAGAAAGTGCAAAACTTTGTCCTTATGATACCAATTATACTTACTTCCCTTTTATGTCTAAATCCTAGTTATATATATAAACTTGCAAGCCATCATAATATGGCTCCCATATGTATATGCTTTTATTTAACAATTTTAACTTTAAGCGAAATCAAGTCAAAGAAGCATCAATTTTTTATTACCTTATCAATATTATTAGTCACAGCGATTTTTAGTTTATCCTACAATATTGATAAAGGGAAAATCCTTAACTACTATATTGAGAATGGAGAAAATATCAACCTGACAGATATAGCCTTGAGCAAGATTCCTGAAAACGCTTCTGTTACAGCTGATAGTGGTTTTAGTACTAAGTTAACTAATAGACTTAACCTTTACCTCTATTTTGATCCTAATTGTGATTATGTTGTAATTAATTTACGGAACACAAGTGTCAAGTGGAAAAAGCAGACCATTGGTCTGCTTTTGGGTAAGGACTATGGTGTTACTGATTATAAGAAAAATTTATATTTGATTTTATTAAAAGGGCACTCAACGCAAATGAATCTTGGAGTCTATGAAGATCAATTTCTTCAATAACCCTTATCGTAGTCCCTTATATTAATCATACTATCCACACCGCCGCTACAAAAGCACTTCGCATTATGGTCAATAATCTTAATAAAAGCCTCATATCCCCCATCACCTGAAGCAGCCATATGTGGTGTTATTATAAGATTGTCTAAATTCCAAAATGGACTTTCCTTAGGTAAGTGTCCGAGCTTAAATTCTTCCATAAATACATCTAAGGCAGCTCCAGCTATTTTCTTATTTTTTAAATAATCAAATAGAACTTCTTCCTTAAATATCACCGCTCTTGATATATTAATTATATAAGCAGTTGTCTTCATGCATTTAAATTGCTCTTCACCTATAAGATTTATTGTTTCCTTTGTTGGAGGTATCGTACATACAATAAAATCAGATTGCGTCAAAAATCTATTTACGTCGCAAGTTTTATATACTTCATCAAAGTATGCTAAAGGTTGCCCCGTCGTATTCAACCCTAGTGTTTTCATACCAAAAACTTTTGCTTTCTTTGCAGTTTCAGTACCTACATTTCCTGTACCCATCAATCCTATAGTCTTATTATAAAGATTAAAGACCCCATTATGATGCTCCCACTTATGTTCAAGCTGACTCTTAACTGAATCTTTACTTTTTCTTGCAAGCATTAGCATCATACAGAATATATCCTCAGATATAGGGGTTCCGGCAATTCCGCGAGCATTTGTAACTATTATTTTTCTTTCCTTAAGATATTGCATAGGTAATCTTTCTATCCCTATATGTGGTACTTGTATCCACTTTAAATTTTTACATCGATCAAGAAAATCAATTTGGAGAGTTCTATGATTTGCAATTATTGCATCAGCTCTTTGTACATCCTCATAATCGATTAACTCTTTTTCACTATTAAATAACTTAACATCCGTTCCAAGCTCTTTCAACTTATCAATCTCATTTTGTTTAAAGGCAAATGTTGATAATAAATACATTTAGCATCCACTCCTTACTATTTGCAAGTGATTCTTTAGCACTACTCTATTTCAATTTTAATCATATCCCATACTTCTAATAAAGGTAATGTACAATAAAGCATATTGTTTTCATATCTATAAGATACTTCCTCTTCAGCTATACAAGAGATAACAGATTTAATTTTTTCATTCTCCTCTAATTTAACTGTGAAATTAAGATTATGAAAGGGAATAGTTGTGGCCAGAGGTCTCTGTCCGATACCATTTACAAAATGTATTAGAATTTTATTTTCTTTCTCGTACATCATAGCCTGCAGTCCATTTACAATATTCATATTAAACTTCTTACTTTTTCCAAGAAGAAGATCAACACAATTTCTCATTAACTGATAATGCTCGCTGAGCTTGTAATCTTGAGCTAGCATACTCAACTTAAAGGGTAAAAATAAAGCTGTTCCTTTTCCATACCTATGAAGAGTGCACAGAGGCAAATCTGTTTTTGGAGTAAGAATACTTGCTCGTTCAGGAGGTGCACCAACTGCATCAATGGGAGCAAAAGGTGGAACTAAAGTGGCAAGAACCTGAGCATCTGCTTCAGGGCTACAATAGGCAACCTCGCCCCGATGGGGTATCAGTGGTGTATCTTCCAATCCTTTTTGCAGCGAGCCACAATCCTTACCGAATCTGAAGTAAGAAGCTGCTAAATACTCGCTGGAAACTATACCAGTTTGGATTCCGATAATCTCCAGTAAATCTTTATTTATAGATCCTGACGCTTCTTCTAAAATAATCGTTCCGCCGTCAGCTACATAGTCCCTAATAATTTTTATCAGCTTATCAGTAAATTGATACTTTTCCGGAATAATAACAGTTTTATAATGCTTTATCTTTCCAAGGGTAATCTGATAAGAATCTAGGACGTCAAACTGAATCTGAGTATTGACAAGTCCTTCAGCCCACCCTTCAGCAGATGGCTGTGTATTCCACAAAAGTAGTGTCTGAGCTAATGATGTTGCTCCATCCATGTGATTTTCCACTTTTACAATCATATGGTTAATACCACTAATTGATTTCAAGATACGCTTATCGCTGATGGTGTCACTAAACCCAGTTATGGAATGCCATATAAAGCCTCCATTTGACGGAATCTGACTCATCCAGAACATATACTCTGCGGTAGGTAGTCCAGTATGTCTCCACTCCATACCAGGGCATGAGTGTATTATACCAAAGGGTGTAGGATAATTTTCTACCGTTCTGCCCATTTTAATGCAAAGAGCAGGTTTACAAAATTGAGTAATATTCTTATATCCTTGGGATAGAACATCTTGTGGCTCGGAACATATCATATCTGCTGTAGAAGTACGTGCATTGAGATTATCCTTGTATAGATTATAATACAAAACTACTGGGATATCTGGCTTCTTTGATTTAACGGTTTTATATAGCTTTTCCATATTATCCTTTAAGCATATGGATGCCCAATCCTCTTCAAAGGTATCAGGTGCACCTGCATAATCCAATTGAATATTATGATCATAAGCTGGCATCTCTTTACCATAAGTATCTATATATTTCTGCTTACAGATATCACATACGCAAAATTCATAATGAGGGGCATTAAAAAACACACCATCAATATCATATTTGTCTAATACCTCATTTATTACTGGAATGGCTACTTCATCATTTCTGTATCCAGCATTGATACAGGTTGATAGGAGTAAAGACCAATCCCCAAAACGATCCCTTCCATAGATTTTAGGTTTGTTTTCATAATCCCTTACGAACCATTGTGGTTTTTGTTGAAATACGAAATCGTCAGTTTTGCTAAAGTCAAATCTGGCAATTACTTTTATATTCTTAGAATGGCAAGAATTTATTATTTCGAGCAGAATATCATGATCCTTAGGTAAATACTCATTGATATGATGGTATTTTACTTTGCTTTGATACCATGCATATATACCTCCAACGTTAACTACTAGTACATTTGCTGCCATATCACTAATTTCATTTGCAATTTTCTTACCATCCATTAAAGGGGTATCTTTAACTTGCAAATTTGTTTGTATAACTCTCAAAGGTTTTTTCCACCATAGTTTTTCCTTCAAAATGTACACCTGCTTTCTATTTATAATATAATCATTTCATGGTCAATTAATTTATCAATTTTCAGTATAGTAACATTACCTTTCATTTGCACAGGTATACTTCTGTTTGCAACCCTCAGCTGTGCTGTTTCATAACTTTTGCCCTGGGTGTTAACTGAAATTGTAACCGGTCCAATAGGTAAATTCTCTTCGCAAAATCCAGGGCTAATGTTGCACCCGCTTAAATTTACCAAATGGATAATTATTTTATCCTCTTGACTGTATATTTTACAATCTATAAATCCAGGTCCCTGAACCTCAATTGGCAAACTGTCATTGGTTGCCCATCGTACCGCATTAGTTAATAGCCTTCCGTGGTCAGGCAGTCTCTCCCTTCCATAGCAACGGTCGATATCTCCTGGAAAATAAACAACTCTAGAACCAGATTCCAAAGTTCCTGCAAACAAACTCTTAACGTCCTCTCTTTCCTCACGAATCCAACTGAATTCAGGTGGATAGATTGGGAAGGCAGGTATATATGAAGCAATAGGTTTTAATTGCCCTGAAGTTTCCACTAGATGAAGGCCACCTCCAAAACCGATAATATCTGTATCCTCAAAACCCCTCAAAATTTCATGACGTTCCTTTGGCAATTTTAAATAATTATGAGCAGCAAAGAATTCCCAGTTACTGGTGTAATCCCCAAATACGCCAATTGATTCACCTGTAAGCCTTAGCCCAAGTTTCTTCCATAATAAATTCACTTTAGTAGGATTTCCATCGTAATCTAGGGATGCAGACTTTCCTGTCATTATCAAATTACCGCCTAAATTTAGGAATTTTAAAATAGCATCAATTTGTTTATCATTTAATATAGCCACATCTGGTAATATTAATGTTCTAATTCTGTCCATATACAGCTGAATATCCTCTGCATTAATTGGTATAAAGGGTATTCTATCTACTGCCAATGCGTGTGTAAAACCGTTCCAAGGTAGTGTTACCTTTTCTTTTATATCACCTTTGCCATAAAAATCCGCATTAGTTTGGTTCCATACTATTCCTACATTTGCCATATCTCTTCGATTATATAAATATTGCTCATTCTCAGCATGCCATTTAAAAAATGGAATAGGTGTCTTAAATTGACGTCTATCATTCTGACTACAGCCTATATGATGATACCAGGGAGAAATTCCACCTGCCGCGCCCTCTACCATCCACATATTTGTCTCCCTTTCAGGATTGCCAGCTAATCTAAAGGTACGATTCCCACGAACATAATTCGCGAAGCTTTCCGGTACTAACACATTTTCATACGCAGCCATCCGTAGCAGTGAACCATTGACTGAGTTTTTTTCAAATCCATTAATACTATCTCGGGATTGAATATCACTGAAAATAATCCGTGCTCTTTTACAAATTTCTTTTAAATCACCAAAAGCTCCGGATAAGTTTGTAGGATCAGCATCCAACATACCGACCCATAAGCAATGCTCTCCCCCCATTCTTTTAGTTGTCTCATTAAATAAATCCCAATTTTCTGTTCTACAGCGATAGTTCCAGCGTATCCATTCACGATAATCTGGATTTTCATAGTCTACTTCTTTAGGCAATTCTAATCCACAAGCTTCTTTAAATCCTTTTTTGCAGTTCTCACAATAGCAAATTGTGTCTCGGCCAAGACCTTTCCAGCTATTATCAGCAAATCCTACAGGATGATACCTTTCAATAATTTCTTCCAGTAACATGGGTATAAACTTTTTATAATAATCGCTATTTACACAAGTGCAGTATCTATCTTGTGCTTTAATGGGGTTTCCTTTACTATCAACACAAACCCAGTCAGGATGTTCCATGTAAAATTCCTGGGTTACACGATTAATATCCATCCTTGCCACAACGACTAGTCCAGCTTCCTCCGCTGCTTCACTAAACTCTTTATAGAAATCTTTCTCTCCTAAATATTCAGCCCTATATTGGAGTCCATATTTGCTTGGATAATATGCTACAATACCTCCACAATTAACAATAACCCCTTGTACCTTTGTTTCCTTCCATTGACTGCGCCAGAAATTCATATCACATTTAACAGGATCGTTTTCAGTAAGATTGGTTTGTCCCCATCTATAAATTGTTTCATACCATGGTTTACTTATTTTCTCTATCTTTTTCATATATACCCCTTATTAATAAAATTAGAGTTTTTTTATTAGGTGAAATCGATTTTTATTATTCTAATTATATAATATCACTTTTAATTATTTTTTAAAGACAAATCACTAAAAATGTATAGAAATTATATTGGGTCGTACACTATAGCTCATCTTCCGACTAGATAAAAACCCATTTAATTAATTACATTTTACAATGTGTTCATTAAATGGGAATGTAAACCAAAAAAGGATTCTACAAAGTTATGTCGAATATATATACTCACATAGAATTTTATATTGAGGTGAGTACAACGTCAAGATATTATGATGATTATGAAGATGATGAACCTACTTATAAAGTAATTTTGGGGGTACTATCATCATTAAAAGTTTTAGGTACCTTTCAAGGAAAACAATTGGTTCGTAAATTCGGTTTTGGAACACCAATAAGGCTTTTACAAATGGTAGAGTTAATTGGATTTAATCCTTCTATCTATTTAGAACCTTTTAGTCCTAAAATGGATGTGTGGAAGTATTACAAGAAACAATGAAAAGAACAGGTTTAAATTTGTGAAAAACCATATATCAGACCATATTTTTTTATAAAAAGTTATTCATTGGAAAGTATTGTATGTAGTCGGAAGACGAGATACAATACTGGTAGTAAGTTTAATGATCGTGAAATTAAAAACAGGAGTATACCAATATTTGGAACAATGAATGCTTAAATTAATATAGGATATGTCAACTATATGGAGTAATTTTACAATAAACAGTGTATTATTAATAATATAATAGTTCGTATGTGATTAAAATGTTCATTTAACAAATTCCTGTGATTATGAGGCAAGTATGAAAAAGAAATTTTATATTAGCTATTGGTTTGATTAACGGCTAAGGATATTAATCCCGATACTGATGTTACCACTGGAAATGCTGTCTTTGATGCAAATAAAGTATCAGTGTCTTTAGTAAAGATTAAGTATACAAAGCATACATGTATCTCGATTTGAATTCAAGAATAAGTCAGTATTTGCTATTTTTAAACGGAGGTCAAGCTGTTCCGGTTGTACTGCCTTGATTATACTTACAATTAATGAGAATAGTAAAAAGTAATGGGCATCTTTATTGAAATAAATTTATTGTATGTTATATAAATAACCTTTCGTAAATCTATTTTAAGGAGTTATTAGTAATGATTAATGTAAAAAGATATAAAAAGAGTATATTATTTTTTGCTTTTTTAATTATTTTATCTACACTTTTATTGGGATGTAATAATCGAAGCCAACATCAAAATAAAATTGGGTTTATTGATAAAAATAATATCAGTCAATTTAGAATACACAATATTGAACTAAAAGAAGTGGAAATTAAAAATAAATCAGATAGAGACAAAATAGTTGATTTAATTAATAGTGTGAAGATTGCAAATTCAGGTGTAGAACCACGTGATGGTATTGGCTTTGGTGTTATAATAACATATTCAAATGGAGATAAGCTTTTAGCCAGTTATCTGTCTTCTACAATGGCTTATGCAATCGATGACAACAAGACTATTTGGTGTGATATAGATAAAGATATTGTTAATGATTTAAGAAATTATTATGATAGAAATTAGATACATGCAATAATAAATTAGTTCACCATATTCTTAAAATTCGAATTAAATGAAGTCAAGATTTTAAGTTTCACTAAATATTATAGAATAAGAAAAAGCAGAAGGTTCCGTTAAACTTTTCGATTTTTATATTGTTAAAATACATAATATTTGAGTGATATGTAATATACATAACCGGTTAATTAATATACTACTACAAAGACTTACTAAGATATGCTATAATAATCAAAGGATAACAAATATAAAACAACAAATATAAAGAAATACAGATATAGGGAAGGTAGGCTAAGGTTAATGCTAGCAATTGAGAGAAAAAGAAAAATAGTAAGTCTGCTGGAAGAAAGAAATAGCGTATTAGTTCCAGAGCTAAGCAAAATTTTCAATGTAACGGAAGAAACTGTGAGAAGAGATCTTGAGAAGCTTGAAGGTGATGGTTTTTTAAAAAGAACTTACGGTGGAGCAGTTATCAACGATAGTATAAATGCAGAATTGCCTTTAATAATAAGAGAGGTTACAAATATTGATGGCAAACGGGCTATTGGAATTAAAGTCGCCGAATATATAAATGATGGACATACTATTATGCTTGATTCTAGTACAACTGCGCTGCAGGTAGCGGAGAGAATTAAGGATAAGAGGAAAATCACTGTAATTACGAACTCTGTGAAGGTAGTCTCTGAGCTCTCTAACGCAAAGGATTGTAAAGTAATTTCAACAGGGGGAACTCTAAGAGAAAATTCTATGTCTTTTGTGGGGCATTTAACAGAAAACTCCATAAGGAATTTTAATGTGGATATAGCAATAATTTGTTGTAAAGGGTTAGATAAAGAAAAAGGAATAACTGAATCAAATGACATGGAAGCAGAAGTAAAAAAAGCTATGCTTTTAGCTGCAGATAAGACTTTTTTGGTGGTGGATTACACTAAATTTAACAAAATATCCTTTATTAAAATGCTTAAGCTTGAAAATATAGATATTATTTTTACTGATAAAAAACTTTCAGAAGAATGGGAACAATTTATAGCTAATAAAAATGTTGAATTAGTATATTGTTAATATAAGATATAACATTAAAACATGTTAAAGAAAAATCCACAAATAACTAAATTATTTGTGGATTTTTCTTCGTTCTAATTGACATTAAAATTTATATTTGATAAGATAGAAACAAAGAAAATAAAAGAAAAACAAATACAAGGAGGCAAAACTAATGGTTGCAGAATATGAAATAAAGAAATTCATGTGTGAAATAGGTAAACGTGTCTACAATAATGGATTTGTAGCAGCTAATGATGGTAATTTTTCTGTAAGAATAAGTGACAATGAAATTCTTACTACGCCTACAGGGGTAAGTAAAGGGTACATGACTCCAGACATGATTTGTAAAGTTAACATGAAGGGTGAAACACTTCACTCAACAGGAACTAATAAACCATCCTCAGAACTTAAAATGCATATAAGAGTTTATGAAGAAAGACCGGACGTAAAATCAGTTGTACATGCTCACCCCCCATATGGTACAAGCTTTGCTATAGCAGGTATCCCTTTAACAAAACAAATAATGCCTGAAGCAACAATCTTTTTAGGATGCATCCCAATAGCTGAGTATGGTACTCCTTCAACTTATGAGATTCCAGATAATATTTCAAAATATCTTCAAAATTATGATGCACTATTATTAGAAAACCATGGCGCACTTACTTATGGAGTAGATTTATTATCAGCATATTTCAAAATGGAATCTTTAGAATTCTATGCGAAATTAATGTATCATTCAATGATGCTTGGTGGACCAAAGGAGTTAAGCAATAAACAAGTAAGTGATTTATTAGATCTTCGAGAGACCTTTAAAGTTCCAGGAAAACACCCAGGTAAATTGTGTCTAAACAATACTTGTGTGAATAAAGAAGCTTGTGATCTAAAAGCAGGTCTAACTAAAGGTTCAAAATGTGATTGCAAGGGAAAACAACCAGAACAACCAAAACAATCAAATGATATGTCCCAACTTGTGGCAGAAATCACAAAAAGAGTTCTTCAAGAATTAAACAAGTAAATCCTCGAAAGTGGGGTAAGTTAATGAAAAGATCTAAGAGATTTGAAGTGTTAGGAAAAAGGCCAATTAATCAAGATAGTTTCATGAAGGAATGGCCTGAAAAAGGCTTCACAGCTATGGCAAGTCCTTATGATCCTAAACCATCCTTAGTAGTTGAAAATGGATTTATAGTAGAATTGGATGGGAAAAGTAGAAGTGAGTTTGACTTTATAGATTCTTTTATTGCAGATTATGCGATAAATATAAATCAGGCTTCTGAATCCATGAAACTAGACAACTTAGCCATCGCTAGAATGCTGGTAGATATTAATGTAACTAGAAAAAGCATCATAAAGATATTTTCAGGTTTGTCTCCTTCTAAAATTATTAAAATTTTAGACGAGCTTAATGTAGTAGAGATGATGATGGCTATGCAGAAAATTAGAGCTAGAAAGACACCAGCTAATCAAGCACATATCACAAATTTAAGGGATAACCCAGTCCAGATAGCTGCTGATGCTGCTGAAGGAGCTTTAAGAGGTTTTAGAGAGGAAGAAACTACTGTAGGTATTGCTAGATATGCGCCTTTTAATGCTATTGCACTTTTAATAGGTTCTCAAATTGGGAAACCTGGAGTTTTAACTCAGTGCGCAGTGGAAGAAGCAACAGAATTGGAATTAGGTATGAGAGGTTTTACCACCTATGCTGAAACTATATCTGTGTATGGAACTGAAAGTGTATTCATTGATGGGGATGATACTCCCTATTCAAAAGCCTTTTTAGCTTCCGCTTATGCATCACGTGGTCTTAAGACCAGGTTCACCTCTGGTACGGGCTCAGAAGTTCTTATGGGAAATGCAGAAAATAAGTCCATGCTATACCTAGAAACTAGATGCCTTATGGTAACAAAGGGTGCTGGAGTTCAAGGAATACAAAATGGTGCAGTTAGCTGCATTGGAATTACTTCCTCAGTTCCATCTGGAATAAGAGCAGTACTTGCAGAAAATCTAATAGCCGCATTACTCGATCTAGAGGTTGCGTCTAGTAATGATCAGACCTTTACTCATTCAGATATAAGAAGAACCGCAAGAACAATGATGCAGTTCTTACCCGGAACAGATTTCATATTTTCAGGATATAGTGGAACACCTAATTATGACAATATGTTTGCTGGCTCAAATTTTGATGCAGAGGATTTTGATGATTATAATGTGCTTCAAAGGGATTTAATGGTAGATGGTGGCTTAAGACCAGTTAAAGAAGAAGAAGTTATAAATGTTAGATATAAAGCAGCTAAGGTTATGCAAGCTGTGTTCAAAGAATTAGGATTAAGTAAAATAACAGATGAGGAAGTTGAAGCCGCAGCTTATGCCCACGGAAGTAAGGACATGCCGGCTAGAAATGAATTAGAAGATTTTGAAGCTATTGAAGATTTAATGAATCGAGGACTTACTGGAATAGACATAGTTAAAGCTCTAGTGAAAACTAATTATGAAGATGTAGCGGACAGTATTTTAAACATGTTAAAGCAGAGGATATCAGGAGATTATCTTCAGACTTCTGCAATTCTAGATGATAAATTTAATGTTAATAGTGCAGTCAACAACGCTAATGATTATCAGGGACCTGGCACTGGCTATAGGGTACAAGGTGAAAGATGGGAAGAAATTAAAAATATACCAAACATCATCAACCCTGATGATATATAAAGGTGGTGAGGGCATGGATATTGATGAAAAACTGATACAAGAAATAACAAGACTTGTAGTCAAACAATTAAAACAAAATAAACAATCTATAAGACTTAATAATACAGCTATGATGGAAGGCTATGTGGAAACGGTCATCGCAGCAAAAGGAAGAGATCCTAAAGAAGTTGTTATAGGGGTTGGGCCATGCTTCGGTAAATTTGTAAGAAATACAATTACAGGAATTAGTCATAAGGAAGTTTTAAAACAGTTACTTGCTGGAATTGAAGAAGAAGGCATGAAGCCGAGGATCGTAAGGGTTTTAAAAACCTCTGATTTAGCCTTTATAGGGAAAGAGGCAGCAATGCTAAGTGGATCAGGAATTAGCATAGGGATACAATCTAAGGGAACAACCCTAATTCATCAAAAGGATTTATATCCTTTAACCAATCTAGAACTTTTTCCTCAAGCACCACTTATTACCTTGGAAATGTATAGAGCTATAGGAAAAAATGCAGCAAAATATGCAAAGGGCGTAGCAGTTATTCCAATTCCTGTTCAAAGTGACTTTATGTCAAGGCCTAAATATCAAGTAAAGGCAGCAATAATGCACATTAAAGAGACAGAAAATGTTATTAAAAATGGTAACTCAATAGAAATAGAAAGGGAGGATTTATAATGATAAAATATCCTTTATCTCAAAATATGCCTCCTGAGAGAATAAAGTCTAAGACCGGTAAATCCTTAAAAGATATTAACATAACTAATATTCTAGATGGGAAAATAACTGCAGATGATATAAAGATTTCTAAAGAGACACTAATAATGCAGGGCACCATTGCTAGTGAAGCTGGAAGACCTCAATTAAATGATAACTTTGCTCGAGCTTCAGAGCTTATAGAAATTCCAGACAAAGAACTTTTAACAATCTACGAAAAACTGAGACCTAATAGATCAACTAAAGGTGAACTTTTAGAAATTGCCAGGACGCTTAAAGAAAAATATCGTGCAAACCATTGTAGTAAATTAGTATTAGATGCCCTAGAAGTTTATGAAAAAAGAGGTCTTTTAAAATGAGCTTTATTGCAGGGGTGGATATAGGAAATTCTACAACAGAAGTATGTATTGCCTCAGTACAGGATAACAAAGAAATTCAAATTATAAGTAGTAGCTTGACTATGACTACCGGGGTAAAAGGAACTACCAAAAATGTAGAGGGTATTATTAATGCCTTAAAGGTAGCCATGAATAAAATTGGGAAAGATTTATTGGACCTAGATATAATTAGACTTAATGAAGCAGCTCCAGTAATTGGAGATACTTCCATGGAAACTATAACAGAGACTATAATAACTGAATCTACAATGATTGGGCACAATCCATCAACACCAGGTGGAATTGGACTTGGAATAGGCGATTTAATTAGAATAGATAAGCTAGATACCATGCAAAAGGGAAAGAGCTATATTGTCGTAATTCCTGAAGACGTAGATTATGAAATTGCGTCATATGCAATAAATGCTTTCCTAAAGGCAGGATATGAGATAGTAGGTGCAATAGCACAAAAGGATGAAGGAGTATTGATTAGTAATAGACTTACTAAAATAATACCAATTCTAGATGAAGTTAAGTATATAGATAAACTTCCCCTTGGAATAAAAGGTGCAGTGGAGGTAGCCGATAGTGGCTATACCATAAAGACTTTATCTAACCCTTATGGGATTGCTTCAATTTTTAACCTTGATGCAAATGAAACAGGACAAATTGTGCCTGTAGCAAAAAGCCTTGTGGGAACCAGATCAGCGGTGGTGATTAAAACTCCAAAAGGTGAAGTTAGGGAAAAGGTTATACCCACGGGTTCCCTGTATATAATAGGGAAGGCAACTAGTGAAAAAGTTAATGTAGATTCAGGCTCAGAGGAAATTATGAAGGCCCTTGCACGCGTCGCAGAAATTGAGGATATTGAGGGGGAGACAGGTACTAACATTGGAGGCATGATTAGCAGTGTGAAAAATGTTATGGCGGAACTCACAGAGACTAGACTTCAAGATGTAAAAATAAAAGATTTATTGGCAATAGATACAACTCTTCCAGTTAAGGTACAGGGTGGCCTTGCGGGAGAAACCTTTATGGAAAAAGCTGTGGCAGTAGCAGCCATGGTAAAAGCAGAGAAACTACCTATGCTTAAGGTGGCCAGGGTACTTGAAGAAAAGTTAGGATCCACCGTTACAGTGGCAGGAGTTGAAGCTGTAATGGCCGCAATAGGTGCCTTCACCACTCCAGGTGTAAAGCTTCCCCTTGGAATATTAGATTTAGGTAGTGGCTCAACGGATGCGGCAGTTTTAGATGAAAAAGGGATTGTAAAATCCACACATCTTGCTGGGGCAGGAGAACTTATAACGATGTTAATTAATTCAGAGCTTGGTTTAAAGGATAGAACTTTGGCAGAAGAAATCAAAAAGAATCCGGTAGCAAAGGTAGAGAGCTTGTACCATATAAGGATGGAAAATAGGGAAGTGAAATTCTTTAACACCCCTTTAGATCCTAAGTATTTTGGGAGAGTAGTGGTTTTGAAAAATGAAATGATACCTATATATGCAGATATATCCTTGGAGAAAATAGTAGAAGTGAGAAGAAGTGCTAAAAAAAGAGTTTTCGTGGAGAATGCTTTGAGAGCCTTAAAAGATATAGCTCCTATGAATAATTTGAGAAATATTCCCAATATAGTTTTGGTGGGTGGCTCAGCTTTAGATTTTGAAATTCCTGAAATGATAATGAATGAGCTCTCAAAGTACAAAATTGTAGCAGGGCGAGGGAATATAAGAGGGGTGGAAGGTCCTAGAAATGCAGTAGCTACTGGGCTGGTCTTATCCTATACCTATGGGAGATATTAGTATGAAGACTAAAAAACCTGCTATAAAAGTTTTTGCAACTAAGGCCTCAGAAGGCTTCTTAAAAGAAGTATTAGCAGGAATTGAAGAAGAGGGTGTTCTTTATGAAGTTGAAATTACTGAATATGGATCCTCTAGGGAGCTATCAACTAAAGCTGCTAATTTGTCACTACTGGAAACTGGTATAGGTATTGATGAAGAGTTTGCAAGCATAACTATATGTAAGTTACCAGAAAACAATCCGCTGGAAAGTTATAGCTGCTTAAATAATGTTCAGCTTAGACTTGCAGGCAGTAATGCAGCGAGAATAATAAAAGGTATGCCTTTAAAATATTAAAGGGCTGGTGGTAATATGAGTATCACGACTAAAAATGGTGATAAGGGCTATACAAATCTTTTAAAGGACAAAAGGGTACTTAAAAGTGATCCCAGAGTAATGCTTCTTGGTGAAATAGATGAATTAACTAGCTATTTGGGCTTACTTAAGAGCGAGATAGATGAAGACAAAATAAAAGATGAGTTAAGCAATATACAAAGGAATATAAGTACTGTTATGGCACAGATTGCCCAAGGAAATAATGATAAGTATTGTTTATCAAAAGAAAATCTGTTAGAAATTGAAAAACTAATAACTGAATATGAAAGTATGTATATTTCTCACGGTAATTTCATTCTTCCCGGCGAGAACAGAATTTCCTCAATTATGGATATATGTAGAACAGTAGCTAGAAAAGTTGAAAGACAGTTAATCGAAGTAGATATTATATATCCTGTAGAGGCAAATTGTAAAAAATACTTTAACCGCTTATCAGATTATCTTTATGCAGGGGCTAGATATATAGATTTCAAAGAGGAAATTACTAAAAAAGTGAAAGAAGCCTTAAAGGAAGAACTTATAAACTATGGAAAAGTGAAAGTATTGAATCTTGAAACCTCCAAAGTATTGCTCCAAGAAATCGAAAAGAAGGCAACAAACCTTGGGTTGCCAGTGGTTATTGCCATAGCAAACCAGTGGGGATGCATAATAGCAGTGCATTTTATGGATGGTGCTCTTCCAGGTAGCTATGATATAGCTGTAAATAAGGCATATACCTCAGCTATATTTAGATTAGGCACTTTAAACTTGGGACAAATGTCTGAAACAGGACAAACTTTGCAAGGTATTAATACTACTGATAAAAGGATTGTTATTTTCGGAGGAGGATATCCTTTGAAAATCAATGATAAAGTGGTTGGTGCTGTAGGGGTAAGTGGTGGAAATGGGTTGCAAGATGATGGGATTGCTCTTTATGGGGCAAATCTAATGGAAAAATTAAACTTAAAGGGGGTGGGCAATAAATGACCATTAAAGAAAATGATATAGAAATGATAGTAAAACAAGTGCTTTCAAATCTAAGAAACGCAAACAATACACCTAAAAAATCTTCAATTGGTGTTTTTGATGATATGGAAGATGCCATAGCAGCAGCAAAAGAAGCTGAAAAAGAAGTAAAGTTTATGTCTATTGAGAAAAGGGAAGCTATAATAAAGAAAATCAGAGAAAAAACTATTGAAAATGCTAGAGCACTGGCTGAACTTGGGGTTGAAGAAACTGGAATGGGTAGAGTAGATCATAAAATTTTAAAACATAAACTCTTGGCCAATAAGACTCCAGGTACTGAGGATATAAAAACAATAGCTTGGTCTGGAGATCGAGGATTAACCTTAGTGGAGATGGGCCCCTTTGGAGTAATTGGTTCTATAACGCCTTCCACAAATCCAAGTGAAACTATTTTGTGTAACAGTATAGGTATGATAGCAGCAGGTAATACCGTGGTTTTCAATCCTCATCCTACTGCAATTAAAGTTTCAATGTTAGCTATAAAAATTGTTAATGAAGCATCTATAGAAGCAGGTGGACCAGAAAATATAGTAACAACTATTTTTAAACCTACTTTGGAATCCTGTAATATATTAATGAAGCATAAGGACATAGCATTAATCGCAGCAACTGGTGGTCCTGGGGTTGTAACCGCAGCACTTTCCTCGGGGAAGAGAGCTATAGGGGCTGGTGCAGGTAATCCACCTGTAGTTGTAGATGAAACAGCAGATATTCCTAAAGCTGCAAAGGATATAATAGATGGAGCTAGCTTTGATAATAACCTTCCATGTATAGCTGAAAAGGAAGTTGTGGCAGTAAAGGAAATTGTAGATGAACTTATGTATCATATGGTTAAAAACGGAGCCTATGAAATTACTGAAGCTGAAGCTGTGCTTTTAACTAAACTAGTTTTAATTGATAATAAGGGTAGGTTATCCTTAAATAGAGATTGGGTAGGAAAAGATGCATATAAAATGCTACGAGCTATAGGGAAGGATGTTAATGAAGATATAAGATGCATAATATTTAAAGGATCCAAAGAACATCCTTTAATAGTAGAAGAATTGATGATGCCAATCTTAGGAATTGTCGAGGTAGAAGACTTTAATGAAGCTGTTGAAGTCGCAATATCCCTTGAGCATGGTAATAGACATTCAGCGCATATGCATTCAAGTAACATAAGCAATTTAACTAGGCTTTCAAGGGAAATAGATACTGCCATATTTGTAAAGAATGGACCTTCCTACGCAGCTTTAGGTTTTGGTGGAGAAGGATATTGTACCTTTACTATTGCAAGTAGAACTGGAGATGGTCTTACCTCAACAAAAACCTTCACAAAGAGCAGAAGATGTGTATTAGCTGATGGGTTATCAATAAGATAAGGAGTTGAAATAATGGAAATAAACGAAATTAATATTGAAGATATTGTTAAGCAGGTTATGAGAGAAATGATGGGGAGAAATCCTGATAGCAAAAGTTCACTTGAGAAAGGAATAATTGCTAAGACAAGCCGTGTAGCTATGCTTACTGGTGAGAAAAAAATAGAAATAAAAGAATTTAAAATTCCTGAAATAAGCGAGGATGAAATCCTAGTTAAGGTTGAAGGTTGTGGAATTTGTGGCACTGATGTACATGAATACAAAGGAGATCCCTTTGGTTTAATTCCTGTAGTACTAGGACATGAGGGTTCAGGAGAAATAGTTAAAATCGGTAAGAATATTAAAAGAGATACGGCTGGAAAGAGCGTTAATATTGGTGACAAAGTAGTATCTTGCGTAATACCTTGTGGGGAATGCGAACCATGTTTAAGTAATCCAGGAAGAGCTAATCTTTGCGAAAATGCTAAAATATTTGGACTACTTCCTGACGATGAAGTTCATTTAAACGGATGGTTTAGTGAATACCTAGTATTAAGAAAAGGTGCAACCTTTTTCAATGTAAATGGTATGAATCTTAATCAAAGACTCTTAATTGAGCCAGCTGCAGTTGTAGTACATGCAGTGGAGAGAGCTAAGACAACGGGAATTATAAAGTTTAATAGCAAAGTAGTTGTTCAAGGGTGCGGTCCAATAGGGTTACTTCTAATTTCCGTAGTTAGAACTCTTGGAGTTGAGAATATAATAGCTGTAGATGGGGACGAAAATAGATTGAAAATGGCTTTGAAAATGGGAGCCAATAAAACGGTAAACTTTATGAAACATGATGGAATAGAGGCTTTAACTAAAGCTGTTAAGGAAGCTTGTGGTGGACTGGGTGCAGATTTTGCTTTCCAATGCACAGGTGTTCCAAAAGCAGCAGCGAATATCTGGAAATTTATAAAACGTGGTGGTGGTCTTTGTGAGGTTGGTTTCTTCGTTAATGGTGGAGATTGTACAATAAATCCTCATTTTGATATATGTAATAAAGAAGTTACTGTAGTGGGTTCTTGGACTTATACCCCTCAGGACTATCCAACAACTATTGATTTTATCAAGAGAGCCATTGGGATTGGCCTTCCACTTGAAGATTTAATAACTCATAAATTCTCTCTAGATAAATTAAATGAAGCCATGGAAGTTAATATGAAGCAAGAGGGAATAAAAGTTATTTATGTAAATGAAAACTTTTAGGTGATTGATAATGGCAGAAGGTGTAGGATTTCTTGAAGTATATGGCTTAACTGCAGCTTTTGTTGCAGCAGATGCAGCTTGTAAGGCTGCAAATGTGAGAATAGATGCTTTTGACCATAATAAACCGGCCAATGCAGAAAAACTACCAGTACCACTTCTTGTTTTAGTAAAAATAAGAGGGAGTATTGAAGATGTTAAAGCAGCAATGGAGGCTGGTGCGCAGGCAGCTAAAAAGATATCAGGAGTGGTTACCGCTCATGTTATAGCAAGACCAGAAATGGATACAGAAAAATTATTAAAAATAAATTCTTTAAGTAAAAAATAAAAATTTAGGAGGATATTAAAATGACACAAGAAGCATTAGGAATGATAGAAACAAGAGGATTAGTCGCAGCAATAGAGGCAGCAGATGCAATGGTTAAGGCAGCAGACGTTACATTAATAGGAACAGAGAAAATTGGTTCAGGACTTGTAACAGTAATGGTAAGAGGAGACGTAGGAGCAGTTAAGGCAGCAACAGAAGTTGGAGCGGCTGCAGCTCAAAGACTAGGAGAATTAGTCGCAGTTCATGTAATCCCAAGACCACACGGTGATGTGGAAAAAATCCTTCCAAGCGCAAAGTAGGAGATATATTTTATGAAAGCTTTAGGTTTTGTGGAAGTATCAGGAGTAGTAGCAGCAATTGAAGCCTTAGATTCTATGTTGAAAACTGCTGATGTTGAGTTTATTACTTGGGAAAATAAACTTGGAGGAAGACTTGTAACCATAGTGGTAACTGGTAGTATTTCCGCAGTTCAAGAAGCAGTTGAAATTGGCAGCGCAAGAGCAAATAAAATAACTAAAACTGTTGCACATGCAGTGATTGCAAATCCTCATGAGGAAGTTATAAAATTAATCCAAATAAGCGCTAATAAATTAAACCTAGCGAAAAGTGGTGAAATAAGTGAGTTCTGATGAAGTAAAAACAAATTCAGCCCCAAAAAGTAAAAAAACAAATATTATGAAGGAGGAAATTAAAATGGAACAACAAGCATTAGGAATGGTAGAAACAAGAGGATTAGTAGCAGCAATAGAGGCAGCAGATGCAATGGTGAAGGCAGCTAACGTTACATTAATAGGAACAGAAAAAATTGGTTCAGGACTTGTAACAGTAATGGTAAGAGGAGATGTAGGTGCAGTTAAAGCAGCAACAGAAGTTGGAGCAGCTGCAGCAGAAAGACTAGGGGAATTAGTCGCAGTGCACGTAATCCCAAGACCACATGCTGATGTAGAAAAGATACTTCCACAAATAAAATAATTTGAAAAGTAAGGGATAACTATGGATAAGGATGAATTAGTACAAATTATAACTAAAATAGTTAGGGAAACAGTAGCTATTAATAGTAAGGTCCTTGTACCAGTAGGTGTTTCTGGAAGGCATGTCCATTTGTCAAGAGAACATATGGACCTTCTCTTTGGTAAGGGTGCATCCCTTACCAAAAAGAAGGATTTAATGGGAGGACAGTTTGCTGCGGAGGAGTGTGTAACAATTCTTGGAGCAAAACTTAGTTCCATGGAGAATGTTAGAATTCTTGGACCGCTTCGAAAAGAAAGCCAAATTGAATTATCAAAAACTGATTCTATAAAGCTGGGGTTAAAAGCTCCAACTAGGGAATCAGGTAAGATCGTAGATTCAGCCCCAATTACTTTAGTAGGACCTAAAGGTGCTATTGCACTTAGTGAAGGATGTATAGTTGCTAAAAGGCATATTCATATGTCATGCGAAGAAGGAAAAAGATTTGGTTTAGAACATAACGAAATTGTAAATGTGAAAGTACCTGGAGAACGGGGAGGATTATTGGGTAATGTACAGATTAGAATAGATCCTACCTATTATTTAGAGATGCATATAGATACAGATGAAGCAAATGCAATGGAAATTAAAAGTGGAAGTTTACTCGAGATAGTAAAATAATTAGAAGGGTACCAAGTGTCAGTTTTAGATAAATTTTCTAACTGAGGCTTGGTACTTTGATAATAAATTAGAAAGAAATTAAAATTTATATAGATAAATGTTTAAGGGAGTTGGGTAATTATGATTATTGGTAAGGTTATAGGTAGAGTTATTTCCACAAGAAAAAACCCTAAATTAGTGGGCAATAAGTTTTTGATTGTTGAGCCTTTAGGAGGTTTTGGACCCAATGCTAATAATAGAATTGTAGCTGTAGATAATGTGGGAGCGGGTGTGGGTGAAATTGTTCTTGTAGTAACAGGTAGTTCCGCTAGGGCTATTTGTGAGACAGACAATGCACCAATTGATGCAGCAATCGTAGGAATTGTAGATAATGAGAAGGATATAATGTTAGATAAGTAGATTTAATATGGCGAGGTGTTGAAATGGAAATTGAAGAATTGAAAGCAAAACTACGAACTTGTGGGGTTGTTGGAGCAGGTGGAGCAGGATTTCCAACCTATGCTAAATTAAATAGTTTGGCAAAGGTAGTGATATTAAACTGCGCAGAATGTGAACCTTTGCTGAGAGTTGACAGACAACTGTCTAAATATTATACAGAAGAAATATTAAAAGCATTAGAGTTAATAGTAACCACCTTAAAGGCAGAAAAAGGAATTTTTGCAATTAAATCAGCTTATAAAGAAGCTATTGCCTCCTTAAAAGAGGTTATATATAAATATAAGAATATAGAAATAAAGATATTAGAGAATGTGTACCCTGCTGGGGACGAGATAGTACTTGTTTATGAGGCCACTGGAAAAATAGTTCCTGAAGGAGCTTTGCCTATAGAGGTAGGAGTTGTGGTAGTAAATACTGAAACTGTGTTAAACGTTTATAATTCAGTATTTTTAGATAAAACACTTACTGATAAATATGTAACTGTAACTGGAGAGGTTAATAAGCCTAGTACAATAAAAGTTCCCATTGGGACCAGTATAAGAGAATGTATAGAACTTGCAGGAGGAGTGAAGCTAGAGAGCTTTAAAATAATCTTAGGTGGCCCGATGACAGGGAGTATTGGTCAAATGGAAGATGTAATAACTAAAACTTCTAAAGCTGTAATTGTACTTCCAGAGGAACACTCAATAATCTTAAGAAGACAAATAAAAAGTTCTATTAAAACAAATAGAGCTATGTCAGTTTGTTCTCAGTGTAGAATGTGCACTGACTTATGTCCAAGATATCTTTTAGGACACAATATTCAGCCTCATAGAATAATGAATGCTTTAGGAAATAGGATAACAAGTGATATTGGAGTCTATACATCAGCTTTCCTTTGCTCAGGTTGTGGAATTTGTGAGAACTATGCATGTTATCAAGGATTAGCACCTTCCTCTATAATCGGGGAATTAAAAAACAGATTGAAAGAAAAAGGCGTTAAGAATACTTCCTCTAAGGTGGCAAGTAAAATAAACCCAATGAGAGAGGGTAGAAAAGTGCCTATGGGAAGATTAATAGCTAGACTCGGACTTACTAAATACGATATAAATGCTCCGTTAGTAGATGAGCTATATAAGGCCTCCAAAGTAGTTGTTAATTTAAATCAGCATATTGGTGCAGCCGCTACGTCTATTGTAAATATTGGGGATTTAGTGGTTATTGGTGATCTAATCGGAGAAATAGAGGAAGGAAAATTAGGAGCTAATATACATGCTAGTATTTCTGGAGTGATTACAAAGCTTGATGATAGGGCAATAACCATAGAAGCAAGGAGAGATATAAATGGATAAAGCCATAGGACTAGTTGAATATATAACTGTACCCGGGGGCATTAGGGCCGCGGATAAAATGGTTAAAACAGCAGAGGTAGAAATACTGGAGGCTCAGACAGTTTGTCCAGGTAAATATCTAGTACTTATTTGCGGAAATTTGAGCGCAGTTAATGCAGCTATAGAGGCAGGTAAAGTGGAATTTGAAGAAAATATTATAGATAGTTTTATTTTGGGAAATCCACATGAGTCCATATTTAAAGCAATAAGTGGGGTAACAGATCCAGGAGAGATTGAAGCACTTGGCATAATAGAAACCTTTTCGGCTGCATCGATTATCGTAGCTGCGGACATAGCAGCTAAAACTGCTAAAGTCAATCTAATAGAAATAAGAATATCCCGTGGAATGTGTGGGAAATCTTATCTTTTAATGTCTGGAGAAGTTGCAGCGGTGGAAGCTTCGGTGGAAGCAGCCTGCAAGAGTGCAAGTGAAGCTGGAATGCTTTTAGATAAAGCAGTAATTGCTAGACCAGACCCTAAACTATGGGAAAAATTATTATAAGTAGAATATTAATTGGATATTTTATATAATATATAAAAAGGAAGGAGGTCATTTCAATGAACTTTGAATTGTTACATCCAGCAGACCAGTTAATAATGATTATGGAAAGAATTTATGGTTACGGTATGACAACTACTTCAGGAGGTAATCTTTCAATAATGGACGAAAATGGCGATATTTGGATTACTCCAGGTGGAATTGACAAGGGCACACTATCTCGTAAGGATATTATAAGAGTTAAACCTGATGGTACTATAATTGGTGACCATAAGCCTTCAAGTGAATTTCCGTTTCATAAGTTAGCTTATAAGAGTAGACCAGATTTTAAAGCCGTTCTTCATGCTCATCCACCAGCATTAGTCGCCTTTAGTATTGTTAGGAGAATACCTGATATTAATCTAGTACCTAATATACATAATGTATGTGGCAAAGTTGGTATGGCAGAGTATGGACTTCCTGGAAGTATAGAACTGGCAGAAAAGATAGCTTTACAGTTTAAAAAAGGTTTTAATAGTGTAATTCTTGAAAACCACGGAATTGTTGTTGGTGCTAATAATTTGTTTCAGGCTTTTATGTCTTTTGAGACCTTAGATTTTTGTGCTAGGTTAGAGATAGATGCAAGAACCATAGGTACCCCTATAGCTTTGACTAAAGATGGTATTGAATTATCAAAAAACAAGAAAGATATAATTATGGAAGAATTCCAACCAACCAGTTTTAGCAGCGAAGAGCGAGAACATAGGAGAATAATGTGCGAGCTTATTCATAGAGCTTATGACCAAAAATTATTCACTAGCACGGAGGGAACCTTCTCAAGAAAGCTAGCTGATAATTCTTTTTTAATAACTCCATATAATGTGGACAGAAAGTATATTGAACCTGAAGATATAGTTAGAATTGACAATGGACAAAAGGAAGCAGGAAAGACACCAAGTCGTTCTGTACTGCTTCATAAGGCAATATATGAAAAACATCCTCACATTAACTCAGTAATAATTGCTCATGCACCCAACATTATGGCCTTTGCAGTTACTGATGTAGCTTTTGACTCAAGAACTATCCCAGAAAGCTATATACTTCTAAGGAACATACCAAAGGTACCTTATGGAACAGTGTTTATGGAAACTGAGAAGCTAGCTGATAGATTTGTACCCTCAGTTCCAATTGTACTCGTAAAAAATGACTGTATTATAGCTACCGGAAGCAGCTTAATCAATGCTTTTGATAGACTTGAAGTAGCTGAGTATAGTGCAAAAGCTATTATAGCTTGTAAACATATAGGCGGTATCGTAGCTATTGATGATGAAAAAATTGCTGCTCTAGAGGTTGCTTTTAATTTAGAAAAGTAGTAGTTAAAAAATTGACTTCCTTTTTGAATTAACTTATAATTAATGTAATTGGAAACGATTCATATTAATTAATTTACCCAATTAAGTTTATTCGAAGGAGATAACTTCATGTCAACTATTAAGGATGTAGCCATAAAATCTAAAACTTCTGTAGGCACTGTATCTAGGTATCTTAATGGATATAAAATAAAAGAATTAAATAGATTAAAAGTTGAAGAAGCTATTAAAGAACTTGATTTTACTATAAACTCTATAGCTCGAGGGCTAAAAACCAATAAAACAAACGTAATTGGAGTACTTATACCTGAACTTGCAAATGTATTTAGTACTCAAGTAATAAGTGGAATGGAAAGAACCTTTGAGAAATACGGATATAATATAATAGTTTGTAATTCTTCAGAAAATGTAGAAAAGGAAAAAGAAAAACTTAAATTATTTAAAAACAGTTGTGTAGATGGGATAATTCTTATGCCTGTGTCAGACCAGGGAGAGCATATTAGACAAGCTATCGGTGGACAAATACCTATAGTGCTGATTGATAGATTAGTTAAAGAAGTAAAATTAGATGGGGTTATTTCTGATAATGTTAATGGGGCCTATAATGCATTGGAACACATTATAATGATGGGTCACAGGAGAATAGGAGTTATTGCGGGACAGAGTAATGTTTATACCGCAAGAGAAAGATTAGAGGGATATTTAAGAGCCTTGAGAGACTACAACGTAGAATTTGATGAGGACTTAATAGTGAGTACAAATTTTGATAAAGCCGGTGGGGAAAATGCTATAGAAAGGCTCATGGCACTTAAAGAACCCCCCACAGCTATTTTTGCATCAAATTATTATACTACCCTTGGAGCTGTAAAAGCTTTTTCCAAAATTGGAATTAAAATTGGTGAAGATATTTCCTTATTTGGATATGATCAGTCAGAATTGAATGAAGTATTAAATCCGCCTTTATCAGTAGTGGTGCAACCTATGGATGAAATGGGGCATAAAGCAGCGGAATTATTAATTAAAAGAATTAAGGGCGATCAAGTAGGCTTCCCAGTTGTGATAAGATTAAAGAATCAACTTGTGCTAACTTCTTCAATAAAAAAAATAATATAAGAAATAAAGAAGCGTCTAGTACTAAACTAGACGCTCATTTATTGTGCACCTGCCTGGGCGAACTTAATCTAAGCCTAAGATATTTAAATACTTCAAGTAATTAACTTCCCAGTCAGAAGGCTTTGAGGGAATATACTCTTCTATTTCAAAGGAGTTTTTAATTATTTCCCTACCATGTTTTTGATCTTTTACCCTTCCAAGGGCTTGTGCTTGGATAATTAAGTTTCCGATAGCAGTAGCCTCCACAGGTCCCGCAATTACTTTTCTTCCTGTTATATTTGCAGTAAGTTCACATAAAAGCTTATCCTGAATTCCGCCCCCAACTACATGAATAGTATGGATCTTTTTATCTGTAATTTCTTCTAGTTTTTCTATAGCCCATCTGTACTTAAGAGCAAGACTCTCCTCTACACATCTAATGACCTCATCAATTGACTGGGGTATAGGCTGGTTTGTATTTCTGCAAAAGTCCTTAACTCTTTCAGGCATATTTCCTGGAGCGTAGAAAAGCTCATTGTCAGGGTCTATAAAGCTAATTCCACTTTTCTCCTCCTTAGCCATTTGTACAATTTCTCCAAAGCTAAAACTAAGACCTTCCCTCTCCCAAGCACGTTTACATTCTTGAATAATCCAAAGGCCCATAATGTTTTTTAGGAGCAAAACCTTATTATTGGTACCACCCTCATTGGTGAAATTATACTTATAAACCTTGTTATTAATAATCGGTTGGTCATTTTCCATTCCTAGTATTGACCAGGTCCCACTACTAATAAAAACAGGATTATCTTCAAGGGATGGAACAGCTGCCACTGCTGAAGCTGTATCATGCCCACCCACAGCAATTACTTTTATAGGCTTAATATTTAGTTCCTGGCAAATACTTTCTTTGACTAAACCTACTTCTGATCCAGGCATTATCATTGGAGCAAAGATGCTACTAGGTATATTTAGCTTATCAATAACATACTTATCCCAGGTTTTCTCTTCGTAATTGTACAATTGAGAAGTTGTGAACTCCGTAAATTCTGTGAAGCTTTTGCCAGTTAACATGTAGTTAAACAAATCAGGCATCATTAATAAAGTATGTGAGATTTTTAAAATATTACTGTTATTTTCAACCATAGAGAGTAGTTGATATATGGAATTATATTGGGCGAACTGAAGACCTGTTCTCTTAAACAGTTCCTCTTTTGGAATGTACTCAAAGCATTTTTCCATCATATCTTTAGTTCTTTCATCTCTATAATGATAAGGATTACTTAAAAGTTCACCATCTTTATCTAGTAGTCCAAAGTCTACCCCCCAAGTATCTATGCCTATGCTTTCTACATTAAAACCAGCAATTTTGCATTTTAGTATACCTTGTTTAACTTCATGACACAATTTCAGAATGTCCCATTGAAGATGCTGCGCGAACATTACTGGCTCATTTGAAAATCTATGAATTTCTGTAAGTTCAAGCTTCTCATTTTTAAGACTACCTAGAATTGCCCTTCCACTACTAGCTCCAAAATCAAAAGCAAGAAGCATACCCATTCTACTTTTTACCGTAGATTGGTCCAAAGTTTTCACACGCTCTATAATCAGCTGCTTCTTTATCCATGGTTCCGAAGGCACTCCAAGCGCTTGGTCTGAGTATTTTATCTTCAGGCACATTATGCATGCAAACAGGAATTCTAAGAATAGCTGCAAGTGTAATCAAATCTGCTCCAATGTGACCATAGCTTATTGCTCCATGATTTGCGCCCCAGTTATTCATAACTGAATATACATCAGTAAAGGCACCTTTTCCAGTAAGTATTGGTGCAAACCAAGTAGTTGGCCAAGTTGGATCTGTACGTAAATCTAAGACTGAATGTATATCTTTTGGAAGTTCTACTGTATACCCCTCAGCTATTTGAAGTACTGGTCCTAAGCCATCAATTATATTAAGTCTGATCATTGTAACAGGCATATTACCCTCTGATACAAATTTTGATGAAAATCCGCCACCTCTGAAGTAGCCATTATTTGCTGCATGCCAAGAAGTTGCATCTAAACAGTTATTAACATCCTCTTCGCTTATATTCCAAAATTCTTTCATAGTAGATTTCCCGTTTTCTTTTTGCTTGCCGGTAGCATCCAAGGTAGTTGCTCCCGAATTTATAAGATGAATTATTCCATTTGCTGCAAGTCCAGTTAATTCTTTACCACTTACTCTTTTAACGGCCTCAGGACTCCAGTAGGTTCTAACATCTGAGAATATTTGAGCAGTGTTTGTTAACAAATGACCAAATAACATGGATGTTCCATTTAAGCTATCATTTTCTGTGGCAACAACAAAAGCTTCTCTTATTCCATTCCAATCAAAGGAGGAACATAATATTGCTTCCATAAAATCTCCGTTAGGAAAATGGTCAGTCCAGTGTCTTTGTCCTTGGAAACCACTTGCAATAGCATTATGTCCTTCACTTTCTTCCTTGAAGCCCATTTCTGCTAATCTTTCATTTCCAATCATTAAATCTCTTGTGATGATTGCCATCTTAACCACGGTTTCCCAAATCTTCTCTTTTTGTTCCTTTGATTTTTGATCCTCAGGTTTATTTAAATCTTTACCTTCCTTACAATTTTCTTTAGTCCAAGCTAATGCTTTTTCAAATTCCTGCTTATCATATATTTCTTCTTCTACTCTTCTAGTTATTTCTGACATATCAACATATTCATTTCTCATTCCAAGATACTTTTGGAAAAAGCTTGAATCTACAATAGAGCCTGTAATTCCCATGGAAACACTGCCAATAGATAAATAGGATTTTCCTCTCATTATGGCAGCAGCAAGTCCTGCTTTTGTAAATTGTAGTAATTTGGTCTTTACATCTTCTGGTATTGAATTATCAGTACTATCTTGAACATCATGTCCATAAATGCCAAAGGCAGGAAGACCCTTTTGATTATGTCCTGCTAGTGCAGCAGCAAGGTAAACTGCCCCTGGCTTTTCAGTCCCATTAAAGCCCCAAATAGCCTTAGGTAGAAGTGGATCCATGTCTATAGTCTCACTCCCATAACACCAGCATGGAGTTACGGTTATAGTAAGCCCAACTCCAGCTCTGGCAAATTTCTCTGCACATCTAGAAGCTTCAGCCACACCCCCTATAGTAGTGTCTGCAATTACACATTCAACTTTTTCACCATTTGGATATCTTAGAGTTTCTACTAATAATGCTTCAAGGGCTTTTGCCATACCCATAGTTTTCTCTTCCATGGATTCTCTAACACCTCTACGACGTCCATCGATAGTAGGCCTAATTCCAATTTTCGGTAAATACTCATTCAATTTATTACTCATAATTAACTGAACCTCCTAAAATTATTTTATGATAAATGGAAACGTTTCAATATTAGTTTACAACTCCTTAGGATTAGATGTCAATAGTAAATAATAGTTGTGGTAACATAACTTATCAAATTTAAATTAGGCGAAAGAGCAATTAAAAGGAAACCAGTAAGTATTGCCTGGTTTCCTTTTTAGAGGGAGTCTTGTTATCTCTTGCTTAACACGTTATCTTCGTACTTCTTAATTTCGTCTAGCCAAGCTTTACCAACGGGAACTCCAAGTTTCATGCAGTAATAATCCCAAACTCCACCAATTGGATATGTTTTAAGCTCTTCTAAAAGAGCTAATCTAGAAGTGAAATCTCCATCAACTTCAATTTTCCTAAGTACATTTGTTGGCTCTAGCATTGCAAGTAATAAAGCTTTTATCATATTTCTTGTTCCTATAACCCAAGCAGCTACTCGGTTAATGCTTGCATCAAAGAAATCTAGTCCAATATGAGTTCGCTCAATAAAATCCCCTCTTACAATTTCTTCAGCAATATTTTTTAATTCGTCATTAAGAACTATCACATGATCTGAATCCCATCTTACACTTCTTGATACATGAAGTAATAGCTCATGAGAAAAGGTCAAAATAGAAGATATTTTGTCTGATATTACTTCCGTTGGGTGAAAATGACCAGCATCAAGGCAAAGCATCTTATTATTTTTCATAGCATATCCCATATAAAACTCATGGGATCCAACTACGTAACTTTCTGAACCGATTCCGAAAACTTTTGATTCTACAGCATCTAAATTATAAATAGTCGATAAGCCTTCACTGAAGATTTCATCTAGAGATTCTTTTAGTCTTTGTCTTGGAGCTAATCTATCTACAGGAATATCCTTGTAGCCATCAGGTATCCAAAAGTTAGTAATGCAAGTAGTAACTAGCTCTTTCCCAAAATATGCACCGATTTTTCTAGAAGCCTTGCAGTGATCAATCCAAAAATCACGAATAGCCTTATCTGGATGACTTAAGGTCAAGCCATCGCAGCTTCGAGGATGAGAAAAACAAGTTGGATTAAAATCTAAGCCTAAACCTTTTTCCTTTGCCCATTTTACCCAGTTCTCGAAATGCTTTGGTTCTAGTTTATCCCGATCAACTTTTTCGCCATTAGTCTCAGCATAAATGGCATGTAAATTTAAACGATGTTTTCCTGGAATTAAGGACAGGGCTTTATCTATATCTGATCTTAATTGCTCAGGAGTTTTGGCTTTACCCATATAGTTTCCTGTAGTTTGAATACCACCTGTAAGTTGGCCACTCGGATTTTCAAAACCTGACACATCATCCCCTTGCCAACAATTAATTGAAATTGCAATTTTCTCTAGTTTTATTAAAACTTCATCAGTGTTAATACCTAATTCAGAATATTTTTCTTTAGCAGCTAAATATGAATTTAATATTGTAGTCTCCTTTTTATTATCCATGTTGTCAACTCCAATTACTCAATAATTTCTTTAATTCCCTAATATCAATATTATCATTTAATAGATAAATAATCCTTGTCTTTATAAGAGGTAATACTGTTTTAATCTGACATGATGGCACTGCAAAAAAGGATTTTGGTGGCTTGCGGCGAATATAAATATCAGACATATAAATAGTTTACTTTGGAGTGATTAATAATGAAAATACAGAATATTGATCAAGATTGGCAATTTTATTTAGGAGATTATTCTATGCTAAGCATGGGAGCCACAGCTACTTGGACCAAGGTTGATTTGCCTCATGACTGGGATATATATTATCCAAGGAATCCGAAAGGTAGATCTGATGCTCAAGGGGCTTATAACCATGGTGGAGATGGAAATTATATTAAAAAAATCTTTATACCAAAGGAATTTAAAGGTAAAAGAGTAGTCCTTCAGGTTGGAGGTGCATATCAAAATACACAGCTTTCAATAAATTCAAATATACTTTCAGATCATTTTTATGGTTATAGTACTTATAATGTGGATATTACAGATAAGCTAAGATATGGAGAAGATAATACAATATTATTAAAACTTCATAATGATGGGCTTCCAAATGCCAGATGGTATTCAGGCTCAGGGCTATACAGGCATGTAAATCTTCTAATAGGTGAAAAAGCTCATATCGCACCTTGGGGTATCTTTGTTACAACTCCTAAAGCTGAGGAAGAAGCTTCTATAGTAGAAGTAGAAACTAAGCTTGTCCTCTTAGAAAATTCAAAAGTGACTCTTAAATCTAGCATTATAGATGGAAAGGGGAATATTATTGGAGAATCTGAAAAGGAGCCTCTCTTAAGTAAAGGGGAAAATAAGATTTTACAAACATTTGAAGTAAAGCCTGCAATACTTTGGGATCTAGATAACCCTTATCTTTATCAAATGGTTAGTGAAGTCATAGTAGACGGGATAGTTATTGATACAGTTAAAACTAGTTTTGGAATCAGAAAAATAGAGATAGATGCGACTAATGGCTTTAGGCTTAATGGAGTTCCTATAAAGCTTAAAGGTGGATGTGTGCACCATGATAATGGCCCACTAGGCGCTGCAAGCTATGACAGGGCAGAGGAAAGGAAAGTTGAAATTCATAAAGCTAATGGCTTTAATGCTATAAGATGTGCTCATAATACTCCTGCAGAGGCAATGCTAGATGCTTGTGATAGGCTAGGTATTTTAGTTATAGATGAAGCCTTCGATTATTGGAATGAAAGTAAAAAAGCCTATGATAATGGAATGACCTTCAAATATAGATGGAAAGATGATATGGACAGCATGATTTTAAGGGATAGAAATCACCCCTCCATCATCATATGGTCCTATGGAAATGAAATTATAGAAAAGGGTGGACGCTCCGAGGGCTATGAGTGGTCTAGAAGGATAGCGGGATATGCGAGGGAACTTGATGCTACAAGATACATAAATATGGCGGTGGATGATATTTATGATACAGCTTATTATTTGGAAAATATAGAGGACATTAAACTTAAGGATGAAATTATTAAAGACCCTTGGGGGGCTTTAACTAAGGAATTCGTAAAACCGCTAGATGTTGTTGGTTATAATTACCTATTACATAGATATGAGGAGGATGGAATTAGATTTCCAAAACGAGTTATATGCGGAACAGAATCTTTTCCTGAGGAAGCGTCAGATAATTGGGAGCTTGTTAAGAAACTGCCTTATGTCATTGGAGATTTTGTATGGACCAGTTTAGATTATATAGGGGAATCAGGTATTGGAAGAGCCATATATGAAAAAGACCAGGAGTCTATTGAAGCTAAGTTTCCTTGGCATTTAGCCACCTGTGGAGACATAGATATCTGTGGAAGAAAACGACCTCAGTCCTATTATAGAGATATTGTTTGGGGTAGTGTAAAGCCCTTTATAGCTGTCTATAAGCCAGAAAATTATGGCAGGCCATTTAATATTACTAAATGGGGTTGGAAAGATGTTGCTCATAATTGGACCTATCCAGGATATGAAGGTAAGCTTATAGAAGTAGATATATATGCTAATTGCACTGAAGCTATTTTATATTTAAATGGTAAAATCATAGGAAAGAAGCCTTGTACACTTAAAGAAAAATATAAATGCCATTTTGAATTAATATATGAAGCTGGTATCTTAGAAGTAATTTGCTATGATAAAGGACTTGAAATAGGTAAAGATACCTTAAAAACAACAGGAGATACTAAGGAGTTAAAAGTAACTTCTGACAGGGAAAAACTAAAAGCTCAATTTAGAGATTTAGCCTATGTGAATATAGAACTCATAGACTCAGAGGGGAACTATGTGACTCATAAGGATATGGATATTGAGGTAAAGGTAGAAGGGGAAGGAGTCCTTCTTGCAATGGGGTCTGCAAATACTAGGTCAGAAGAATTATATACTCAAGCTAATAGAAAAACCTTTCAAGGTAAACTGTTAGCTATTATAGGTACCACTGGAGAAACAGGAGAGATCAAGGTTACTGCTAAAGCAAAGGGTATAAAAGCTTTTACTTTAAAACTACCAGTGGAATAGTGTTTTATAATAAGTTTTTGTAAAATAATAAGGAGGGTCTAACATGAAAGTATCCAATTTAAAAATTAATCATTTAGTAAATCCCTTAGGCTTTGATTTAGGAAAGCCTAGATTTTCTTTTATCACTTCAGAAACTTCAGGAAAGAGTCAAAAAGCTGCCCAAATAAGAGTAGCCTTAGATGATAAAATGCAGTCTATAATATTTGATAGTGGTGAAAGAGACGACATAGATAGCTTGGCCTATAAGTTACCAATAAAACTAGATGCTACTACCAGATATTACTGGAACGTTACTGTCTGGGCGGATAACGGGGATACAGGAACTAGTGAAACTTCCTGGTTCGAAACCGGAAAGCTAAAGGAGTCATGGAGGGGAAAGTGGATTAAAGCGGATTTAGACGATAAAATCCATCCTGTATTAAGTAAAGAATTCTCAATATCTAAGGATATTATATCCGCAAGGGCTTATGTATGTGGCTTAGGCCTTTATGAAATGAATATAAATAAAGAAAAGGTGGGGGAGGAATATTTCACTCCAAACTACAATGCGTATAATAAATGGCTTCAATATCAGAGCTATGATATTACAGATAGTCTAAAACCTGGGGACAATATTGTTGAAGTGAGCCTTGGAAATGGCTGGTATAAAGGGCGTTTTGGCTTTGAAGGCCTTACTGAGGGAATTTATGGAGATAAATTCGCCCTACTTTTCGAAATGGTTATAAAATATTCGGATGGGTCTAATACAATTATAAGTTCTGATGATACCTGGAAGGCAAGAAAGAGCAATATTATAGATAGCAGTATTTATGATGGAGAAATATATGATGCTACCCTTGAAGAAGAGAACATTTATAAGACTGTGAATATAGACTTAGATTATAATAAATTAAAAGCAAGACTTAGCCTACCAGTTATTATAAAAGAAAGATTAAAACCTATAGAGCTTATAATAACTCCCTTAGGAGAAACAGTATTAGATATGGGGCAAAACATGGTGGGCTGGCTCCAATTTAGAACTAATGCCCCCTTAGGTCGAGAAATAAAGCTTCAATATGGGGAAGTACTCCAGGAAGGAAATTTTTATCGGGATAATCTTAGAAGTGCAAAGGCAGAATTCACTTATAAAGCTGATGGTAAAGAAACACTTGTAAGGCCACACTTTACCTTTTACGGTTTTAGGTATGTAAAGGTAGTTGGTTGGGAAGGTGAATTTAATCTTGAGGATTTCACTGGCTGCGTTATATATTCAGACATGGAACAGACAGGAAGCATAGAAACCAGTGATCCACTTATAAATAAATTAATATTAAATGCCCTGTGGGGTCAAAAAGGGAATTTCTTGGATACCCCTACAGATTGTCCTCAAAGAGATGAGCGAATGGGCTGGACAGGAGATGCCCAGGTGTTTTCAGGGACAGCTTCCTTTAACATGGACACCTATGCATTTTTCAATAAATATTTATTTGATTTGGGTAAAGAGCAGGAAACTAGAGGTGGTATGGTGCCTTATGTAGTTCCTGCAGTAAATCTTTCCGGTGGAGGCTCAAGTGCCTGGGGAGATGCTGCAACCATAATACCTTGGAATGTTTATCTGCATTTTGGGGATAAAGCTATTTTAGAGCAACAATTTGATAGTATGAGGGGTTGGGTTGATTATATTAAAAGAGTTGATGATGCTTCTGGGGGAGCTAGGTTATGGACTGTTGGCTTTCATTATGGAGATTGGTTAGCTTTAGATGGCAATGATCCGAATAGTCCTTTTGGTGGTACGGAAACAAGCTTCATCTCATCTGCATATTATGCTTATTCCGCTGGGTTAGTTGCAAAAGCAGCCAAGGTACTAGGCAAGAAAGAATTGGCCAAAGATTATAGAAAGCTTTCAAAGGAAATAAAAAATGCAATGACTGAAGAGTATTTTACTGAAAAAGGTAGGCTGGCAATTAATACTCAAACAGCATATATTATTTCTTTGTTTATGAATTTGGTCCCTAAAAAATATAGGGAAAGAACAATAAGAGATTTGGAATCTAAATTAAATAGTGATAATAACTATCTAAAGACAGGCTTCGTTGGAACTACCTATGCCTGTAGAACACTATCTGAAAATGGAGAAAATGAACTGGCCTATACTTTACTATTGAATAAGGATTATCCAAGTTGGCTATACCCAGTAACCATGGGTGCTACAACCATATGGGAAAGATGGAATTCTATTTTACCAGATGGAAAAATAAGTGGTACAGGGATGAATTCCTTAAATCATTATGCTTATGGTTCCATTGTTGAATGGATGTATAGAAATATGGCAGGAATAAATCCTACTGAGGAAAAGCCAGGCTTTAGAAAAGCAAAGCTAGCGCCAATGCCAGATCCTCGCTTTAAATATGTGAAGGCAAAACTAGCCTCCGCAGCTGGTTTATACGAGAGCGAGTGGAGTATTGATGAAAACAAGCTTTTAACCTTCAAATTTGTAATACCTTTTAATGCTACAGCTACAGTAATATTGCCTAAGGTAAAACTTCAGGATGTAAAATTGAATGGTAATTTGTTAAAAGATATGGAACTTCCATCCTGGGAACAAGCAGATAATAGCTGTGTTGATTTATATAGCGGAACCTGGGAATTCAAATGCACACAAGAATTAGTTAGTTTGTAAAACAATTAATATAAGGCTAGGAAATAGATTTGAAATCTATTTCCTAGCCTTTAAATTTTTTCAGACTTTCGGCAATCCTTTGGTGTATATCTTTTATAAAGCTTAAAGACTTTATCAAAATATGAGATATCGCAAAACCCAGTGAGTTCAGCAACTAAAGTAACTGAAAAATCTGTATTTCTAAGCATTTCCTCTGCTTTGTTAACCCTTATAATATTTAGAAAATCATTAAAGGTATTGCCTGTTATCTTTTTAAACAACCTACAAAAATAATAAGGACTAAGATTTACAATATCAGCTGCTTGTCCTGTAGTTATCCTTTCTGAATAGTTTGTTTCAATAAATTTTATAAGCTTGTTGAAGCTATCATAATGCTTAGTTAATAGGCCTTCAACATTTTTCGTATCAAGACAAACCTTTGACTCCCTTATGGTATACATTATTATGGTAATAATATAGGATTTAATTATAGTTTCATACCCTGGTTTTTTATTTTCAAACTCGGTAATTATTCTTTTCAACAAATCCAAAACCAAAGTATTGCCCTCTTCATCCTTTGTAAGCCGCACCGGTAGCATGGTTTTGTTTTCTTGTAATGGAGAAATAAATCGTATATAGTTTGGATCAGAAGGATATAAGGTAAGTATTGAAGTATCAAAAACTATGGAATAAAAAATTGTATCTGTATTTTTTATAGCAAACCCAGTATGAAACACGTTGCTGTTAACGAATAAAAAGTCATTCTCCTTAACTTCGTGTTCCTGCCCCCCTAATATAAATAATGCATTACCCTTTAGTATAAGAATTATTTCTATATATTCATGCCAATGATTGTGCATGATCATATTATTTTCATAGGAAAAGTCATTAAAAAAGGCGTTAAAAGGAAAGGATACAGTGTAAAGATTTGTATGTTCTTTAAAGGGAATATTTATTTCCATATTATATTTCTCCTTAGCAATATTACACAAAAACTTAGCAATCCTATATAAAGATTAAAACAGTCCTATCTTATATAATCATTATATACATATAAATAGTAAACATTTTAAATAGGTTAAAATAAGAATAATGATTAGCATAAATTAAAGGGGGATTTTGAATGAATAAGAAGATATCGGTTCTCATTGCAGCAATACTTACATTATCTACCATGCTCAGTGGATGCGGAAGCAGTAAAACAAAAGTGACTACTTCAGAAAATTATAAACCTTATCAGCTAGATTGGTACGTAGTTGGTTCTGGAACTCAAGCTGATATGAGCAAGGTAGAGGAACAAGCTGATAAATTAGTTTCTGACTTAAATGTGCAGCTAAAAATGCATATCTTCAGTTGGGGTGACTATAATAGCAAAATTCAAACAATGATAGCAGCAAATGAGAAGATTGATTTATTATATACCTGTACCTGGGCTGCAAATATCTTTGATTATGTTAGAAAAGGAGTATTAATTGATATAACCACCTTAGCTCCTAAATATGCTCCTGATGCAGTAGCCGCATTAAAAAATGGCTTCTGGGAATTTAATAGGATAGGTGGAAAGAGTTATTCCTTATCTACAAACAAAGAGAAAGCTGCTCAAATGGGTTATGAGTTTAATAAAAATCTTGTTGATAAATACAAATTTGATATTACCAAAGTAAAGTCGGTTGATGATCTTGATCCAATGCTTAAGACTGTTAAGCAAAATGAACCGACAATATATCCAATTGAGGCTGGCGGTGGTCTAGTTGGTCTTGGCACAATGAATGATGAGAAATTAGCATCAGATTTAGTAACTTTGCCCCATGATTCAACTTCAAATAACTTTGTTCTTTCAGTAGACAATCCTAATTATATATACATGTTAAATAAGGCGAGAACTTACTATAACTTAGGTTATATAAGAAAGGATTCAGCAACTATAACAGATGTAACAGCTGACAGGAAAGCAGGCAAAAACTTTGCAATGTTTGATTCCTTAAAGCCTGGAAAGGACGCAGAAGTTAGCTCATCTTCTGGGGTGCCAGTAGTACAACAAAATATTGGAACACCATTTATAAGAACCTATGATATGATAGGGGGTATGGGAATACCTAAGACCTGTAAGGATCCTAATAGAGTATTGATGTTCTATAACAGAATGTATTCTGATCCTAAACTTACCAATCTAATAGACTTTGGTATAGAGGACACCCATTATGTAGTAAAGAGTCCTGGAATTATTGATTTTGCACCTGCAACAGATAGTGGAAAGAAATCTGGATACAATCCTGGAACACCATGGATGTATGGAGATCAATTTAAAAGTTATCTATTTACAAATGAAGATCCTCAAAAATGGGTTAAGTTTAAAGATTTTAATGATTCTGCAGTGAAACTTAAAGATACAGGCTTTGTATTTGATGATGAGTCAGTTAAAAATGAAATTGCAACCTGTGTTAATGTACAAAAGGAATTTGACGCTACATTAAATTCAGGAACGGTTGATCCAACTACAACATTACCCAAATACAAGGCTAAACTAATAGTTGCTGGAGCAAATAAAATACTAGATGAAGTTAACAAACAATACAAAGCTTGGCAGTCAACGCAAAAGTAAAACCTTATATATTATTTATTTAGCTCGCATTATTTTAAGACTAGCCTTTTGGTTAGTCTTATTTAAGTTATAACCTTATTGTAATACCTTTAGGTTATTTATTCTTGCATGATATTGACTATCTATAATAATATTTTGATGATGTCTTGCATCTTAAAACATATATTAGATAAATAACAAATATATGGGCTGATATGATATAATAGTTAATAATTTAAATAGGGGGGCATCTATTAAAGGAAAATAAAATGAAAACAATGCTGGGCATAGCTTTATTATTTACAATAATAAAAAGCGTATTTTCTCTTTTAGTTCAAATAGCTACAATTCCCACAGGTAATAGCTTTAATTTTCTTATAGGAAATGAGTATATTAGGAAGGGTACAGGAGCATTAGTTCTAATATATGGGATAATGGATCTTACAGTTTCACTGCCCCAGGATCTTTCAGTAATGAAACTCATATATATATATATGGTAGCGTTATAAATATGAATATTTTACCTATATTAATTATAGTAATTGAAATCATAGTAGGCATTATTTTATTAAAATATAATAAAAAAGTAGAGCAGGCTACTCCTTCAGAAGATGAGATGAAAACAATATCTGGTATAGCTTTATTAATAGGGGACTAAAACAAAATAGTAAGTCCATTTTAGCTGATCAGGTTATTAGGAAAGGTACGGGAATATTAGTAGTAATTGATGGGTTAACGGGGTTATCAATTATATTGATTCCTCGCTATAGCATTGTTTATATAGTTTTACTATGTATTAGATTGTGCCAGATTGTTGTAGGATTAGTTTTGATAAAATACAATATAAAAGGAGCAAGCAGATCATAGACCGTGAAATTAAAAGGATTTCTAAGCTATGTAGCGTATAAGGAGTAAGTTTGGTTTAATTACCCCGAAAACAGCCATATAGATGAATTGTGAGTGACATAAGGTCAACCCTTATAATGGATATAAAGGGAGGGATGAAATTGAATAATAAATTAGGATACCGGATGTATTCAAATAAAGATTTAGTAAAGCTACAGTATATATTAGCTTTGAAATTCTTAGGCTTATCTTTATCAGAAATTTTACAATATGTAGATAAAGGGCTCCAGGAAATTCAAGAGGTTCTTTCGCAGCAAAAAATAATGATGAAAGATAAGAAAATGCAGTTAGAAACAGTGATCAGTGCAATAGAAGCAACAGAAAACTTATTGGAAACAAAGCAGTGGGACTATAAAGAGGTAGTAAATATTATTCAAGCGATAAAGATGGAATTAAAGCCTACATGGATGAACAAATATCTAACGAAGGAAGAACGAAGCTTCGTGAGGGATTTAGCTAAGAAGTCTTATAGCAAAGAAGCCTTAGAAAAATTAGCTAAGAGAGGGTGGACGCAGGAGCAGCAGCAAAGTTACAATGACAGATATATTTATTTCCGTAAAGAACTTAAAAGATTGATTGAATCAGAAGTAGATCCCGGATGCTCAGAAGCTCAAGAGGTAGGACAATTTTAAAGCTACTTCAGATGAAAGAAAACCTTCTATTTATACCATCTCAGATGTAGAAAGAGAATTTATTAAAAAAGTAATGACTATATTTCATAAAAACAGGTGAAAGATAGTATCGATACAATTTACATTTATATAAAATTTATGGTAATATACTTTATATAAAGTAAATGGAGGTAGCAAAATGGATAATTATGAATTAAATAAAAATTTAGCTCAGATGTTAAAGGGCGGAGTAATAATGGATGTAATTAATGCTCAAGAAGCAGTGATTGCAGAAAAAGCTGGTGCAGTTGCAGTAATGGCCTTGGAAAGAGTTCCATCAGACATAAGGAAACAAGGTGGAGTTGCAAGAATGTCCGATCCTAAGATGATTAAGGAAATTAAAAGCGCAGTATCTATTCCTGTTATGGCTAAGGTAAGAATTGGACATTTTGTTGAAGCTCAGATACTTGAAAGCTTAGAAATAGATTATATTGATGAAAGTGAAGTTTTAACACCTGCTGATGAGGTATATCACATAAACAAATGGGATTTTAAAGTGCCTTACGTTTGTGGAGCAAGAAATCTTGGAGAGGCTCTTAGACGGATAGGTGAAGGAGCATCAATGATAAGGACTAAGGGCGAAGCTGGAACTGGTAATGTAGTAGAAGCTGTACGTCATATGAGATGCATGATGGAAGAAATAAGAAGGGTAAAGAATGCCACCGAGCAGGAACTTATGACTATCGCAAAGGAGCTATCAGCACCCTATGATCTTGTTAAATATGTTTGGAAGGAAGGCAAGCTTCCAGTTGTTAATTTTGCAGCAGGGGGAATTGCAACTCCAGCAGATGCAGCTTTAATGATGCAACTTGGCTGCGAGGGTGTGTTCGTAGGCTCAGGAATATTTAAATCTGCTAATCCTGAAAAGAGAGCAAGAGCAATAGTTTTAGCTACCACTTATTTTAATGATCCTAAGATAATTGCTGAGGTTTCAGAAGATTTAGGTGCTACAATGGATAGCCTTGATATTAAAGAATTAGATCAAAAGTTTGCTGAAAGAGGCTGGTAGAAATGAAAATAGGCATTTTATCCCTTCAAGGTGGTGTAGCAGAGCATATAAAGCATATTAAAGCTTTAAATAGTATAGCAATTGAAGTGAGAAAGATAGAAGACCTTGAAGGTATTGATGGATTGATTCTACCTGGGGGAGAAAGTACCGCTATAGGAAAGATATTATTGGAAAGGGACATGCTAGAGCCTTTGAGAAATAAGATTGAAGCTGGTCTTCCAACCTGGGGGACCTGTGCTGGAATGATACTTCTTGCCAGGGAGTTAGATGAAGATACAGTTAGTTATTTAAGAGTAATAGACATAAAGGTTAAAAGAAATGCCTATGGAAGACAAATAAATAGCTTTAATACAATGGAAATAATAAAGGAAGTATCCTCTGAACCAATACAACTTATTTTTATCAGGGCTCCTTTTATTACAAGTGTAGGTGAAGGTGTAAGAATAATTCATAAGGTTAAGGATAATATTGTTGCAGCGGTGCAGAATAATATTCTTGTATCATCTTTCCATCCAGAGCTTACAGATAATTTAGAATTCCATAAATATTTTTTGAATATGTGCACTAGTTAGATAGTATATCTATTTGATATTATAAAGTTATGGCAAGGGGGTTATCCCCTTGCCTTTTGTGCGTATACGGTTAAAGGAATATATTGTATAATATTAATAAAATATATTGAAGAATTTTTATCTAAGCTTACTAATGGGGGGATTATTAATGAAGAAAATAGAAACTAAAACCTGGCTAGAGTGGGTAGCATTTATTATAACCATGACCCTTAAAGAAAATGTACATAGTATATTTGGTTATAATTATAATTTAGCTACTAACAATTTTAATATAGTAAATACATTAAAAGCATTACCAATACTTATTATTTTCTATGGTATAGCTTATTTTTCATTATTAGTCATAACAAAAGTATGGGCAAAAATAAATGCTAAATATAGATTAATGGTTCTGGTTTTCTTTTTAGTAATTTCAGTTATTGTTCTAGGGATGGGAGTTTTATTTCCTGAGGGAATTAAATCATCTCCAATAGGTTATATATTTTTTATAATATTATATTTGCTTAACGGAATTAGAAAATACAAAAAAGGAAATAAAATAGCAGGTAAGATATTACTTGGAGCAGGTGCAATTATATTTATTTTATTGATTGTTGGGATTATTTTGGGTAGTGTATCACCATATTGATTCTTGTTAGGATTAAATGGCAGTCAGTGCGCCAAGAATAAGGGTGTAATGTATAGCAGGTGGGAATCCTGCGTGGTAAAGATTAACTAATCAACCACTAGCGAGTCTTGAATTGTAAAGGGTGATCTTTATGATTAAGCGTAGACAG